>SDBV01004611.1_pt1 | contig 19728 bp, 19 predicted proteins | sample 2277081 | NCBI WGS metagenome assembly SDBV01 (sample SAMN10402039, study PRJNA504765) | marine sediment metagenome | isolation source: marine sediment core GS10_PC15, 223 cmbsf | place: Arctic Ocean: Southern Knipovich Ridge | collected 2010
AAGGTTTCGAATCACTTTCTCGGCGGTTTCGGTGGCGAGCCGAATGGCATCCATTCCCTCAATGGTCTGTCGAACTTTTTCCTGCCCGCTCTCGGCAGTCGAAACAACGAAATTGGATAGTCGGGCTGACTCCTCGGCGCTCTCGTCTACTTCCATCAGAGAGCTGGCCATCAACTCCATCGATGACGATGTTTCGGACGAAGCTTCAGAAAGCGCCTTCGTGCTTTCCACTACCTGACTGACACTTCGAACGATCTGCTCCATCGATGTGGAGACTTCGTCGACCTTCTCGGACAGTGTCACTGCGGTCTCGTTCAAATCGTCGCCCGCCGCGCCCAGCTCCAGGATCGAACTGGAAGATTCTTCGACCGAGCCATTGAGCACTCCCGCCGAGTCCGCGATCCCCCGCACCTGGCTGTCGATCGCCTCCGTGGAGAGCGCTGCTTGCTGAATTCCAGAAACCTGGTCCGCTGTAACCGCAGCCACTCCCTCAGAGATCGATGCGATGTCCGCAGCGGATTCATCGAGCTGATCAACCGCCCCGAAGATTCGAGAAAGTGTCGAGCGGAGCGATTCGGCCATGGATTCGAAGGATCTCGAGAGTTCTCCGATTTCGTCCTCGGAATCGAGCACGCGACCTCGGCGAAGATCACCAGAAGTCATCCGTGCAACTTCGGTGCTCAGCTGATCCAAACCCCGGATGATGTCGCTCGATATCAGCCACGCCAATACACCGCCGATGACGATCGCCACAGCCAGCAGGCCAGCGAATGCGATCCAGGTCCGACTGGTGTCGAACTCCAACGCGCGCAGCGGCGTGGACACCACGAGTACGCTGCCGCCCTCGAGGGCTCGCCACGAGAAGACGCTCCCGAAAAACCGAGATCCACGGCTGCCGCGTTCGACGCCACTCTCGCGCTCGGCCCTGATTTCTGCGACGAGCTGAGCGTCGAGCCCTTCCGGTTCACCTGCATTGGGCGCGGAGAAGTCCAGCAGCGTCACGTCGAGAGGCGCTGCAAGGGTCGACCTGTCACCGAGAACCGAAGCCGTGACAGCGCTGAGTTCCTGCTCATCGAGCTGGTCAACCAATTCATCGAGGACGCCGTTTTGCCAGCGCATTGCGAACTCCTGGCTGCCAGCGCTCATCCTCACAGAGAAGAACACCAGCGCGACGATCATCGGAACGGCCGCCATACCGACTGCGCCGCAGATGATCTTGCTCCGGAGCGAGATCGGTTTCAGTTGGGCGCGGCGCACCGCCGGGTTGGGGATTTTCGCGGCGAGCGCCACGCGAATCTCCTCGAGGTCGCGCTTTACGGCGCAAAACAGGACGCCCCCAGCGACGAAGCCCGCAATCAACCCCGCGATGACCACAATCGCGCTCTCAGCCGTGCCGAATGACCTGAATCGAAGCGCCATCGATACGGCCGTCAACCCACCCACCACCAACCAGGCGGCCATGGCAACCATCGCCAGGCTTCGCGGCAAATCCAGGGCGGCCGCAAAGCCGGCCCGGCAATCTTCATCTGAAACCCGGTCTTCGGAGCAGCGATTCAAAAAGGTCAAAATCGGATCGATGCTGGAGAGCTGCCTCTTCGTCGTCATCGCAGAGACGAGAACTGCGTAACCCCCGACGAATGAGCAGAGCCAGGCCCACGCCACACCCGTGAGATCCAGCGAGGCGAAGAGAGACGCGACCAATACGGCGGGACCAGGGAGCCAGATGCCGTAATAGAGCAAGAAGATGCGCCGCCTGAATTCGGACAAATTGGGAAGAGCCGGGCTCATGCTGCGTCCTCATGCGTGGTCAACACCGAGCGGTAGACACTCTCGAGCAGATACTCCAACGAAAGAACCACGATCGGTTCCGAATCGGGCCTTCGAACCACAGCCCGGGCCGCGCCGTAGCCGGCGTGGATAGCGAGGGCCGGCGGGTCTTCCAGGCTGGCTACCCCGACCTGCAGAACCTCGATGGCAGAGTCGACCGTCAAACCGACAACGAGGCCATCCGTCTCGGTTACTACGATTCGCGTATCGGTCGAAGGTTCCACCTTGCACTCGTTCAGCGCTCGCCCGAGGTCAACGACGGGCACCAGGGCGCCACGAAGGTCAATGACACCATCGATCAGTGCTGGCGATTTCGGCAGGGGAGTTACGGGCTGCCACCGAACGACTTCGCGAACGTTCGCGACGTCGATCGCGATTGTGCGACCCGCTACCTCGAAGCAGCCGAGCGTGACCTCGCTTTCTGCGGAGGTTATGGAAGTTTTGTCAGGCATCGACAGTCAGCAGCCTATCGAGTTCAATCATCGACACGAACTCGTCTTGAAATTTGCAGAGATCGTTGACAGCACCAGTAACGGAACCCGTGGCGGATTGGATTTCCTCAGCGGAAACCCGCAACACCTCTTTCACGCTATCGACGAGAAGCCCCACGACTTCGCCATCACCCGTCTTGATCACGATGATCCGGGTCCGACGAGTCGACTCGATCGGCCCGAGGCCGAGTCGATGACCAAGGTCGATCAATTCAATCATCTCACCGCGCAGCGAAATGATCCCGCGAACATCCGCGGGGGTGCGGGGAATCGGAGTGACGGGGCGCATCCGAACGATTTCCCGCACCCGCTCCACGGGCACCGCGTAGGGCGCTCCTGCGAGCTCAAAGGACAGCAATCGAAAAATGTCGTCCAACGATTCGAGCGACTCACCGCGAGCAGACGCGGCACGCGCAAGATCGTCCCATTCTCGCGCCTCGTCGCTCGGAGTACTCACGTCACTCACGCGCTTTCCCTCCTGCCAAGGGCGTCTTCCACCAGGCTCGAGATATCGACGACCAGCACGGCCTCCTGAGCGCCCAAATCCGTCGCCCCGGCGAATCCGCGCACGTTCTTGACCGGCCCCTGAATCGGCTTGATCACCGTGTCCTGCTGACCATCCAAGCGATCAACGAGCAACCCGATTCGCTGTTCGCCCAGGCCCACGATCACGGCAAATTGCTTTTCCAGGGATTCCGAAACACCGAGTTCGAATTCCTCGGCCAGACTTCGCAGCAACAGCGCATCTCCACGAAGGTTGAGGATCTTGCGGCCCTCGCTGCGCTGGATCTCGCTGGTATCGATCAGCAGGGTTTCGTGCACGGCGTTGATCGGAATCGCAAATCGATGCTCACCAACTGCGACGATCAGGGATTGAATGATCGCGAGCGTAATCGGCAAGGTCATCGAAATCGTGCTGGAGCAACCCGGAATGGACTCCACCTCGACGGCGCCCCCCAGCGCCATCACGTTCTCCCGCACCACGTCCATCCCCACCCCTCGACCGCTGGTCTCGCTGACTTCTGACTGGGTCGAAAGGCCCGGCGAAAAGACCAGGCTCAGGATCTCGCGATCGCTCAACTCGGCGTCTGCGGAAACCAGGCCGAGGGACTCCGCGCGGGCAAGCAGAGCGGCTCGATCGATTCCCTTGCCATCGTCGTCAACCGAGATGACCACGTAGTTTCCGCGTTGGAATGCGTTGATTTTGATGCAACCCTGAACGTCCTTGCCCGCCGCCAGCCGCTCCTCTATGGATTCGATCCCGTGATCGATCGCGTTGCGAACGATGTGCATCAAGGGATCGACCAACTCCTCGACGATCAGCTTGTCGAGTTCGGTATCTGCGCCAGAGACTTCGAGCCTGACGTCCTTCTGCAGGTCCCGCCTCAGCGAACGCACCACGCGGGAGACCTTGTCAAAGACCTGCCGCATCGGAACCATCCGGACTTCCAACACTGCAGACTGAATGCCCTTGAGCTTCCGATCGAGCGATTTGTGGATCTTGGACAACTCGACCCCGATCTGGGCGCTCTTGGGCTGGTCAATGAGCTGCGCGGCAATTTCGCCGATCGACGCGCGTTGAATCGCCAACTCGCCGACCAGATTCATGAGTTCGTCGAGTTTTCGAATGTCGACTCGCACCGTCTTGCTGATCGATCGCAGCGACTCCAGATCGGAAGCAACCGGCTCTTGCAACGCGGATTCGCTCTCGGAGGGCTTCGAAATCACCTCCACAGCCGGGGTGCCCTCTCGCACCGATTGGACGTCGGCGTCGGGGAAATCGAGCTCTTCCGTGAGCTCCGCGACGTTCAGGTCGGAGGCGACGAGCAGCAAGAAGCGGATCTGCGACTCTGGAGTTTCCCCGGGAGCCGGTAGCGTCGAGAGCACCTCTCCCATCGCTCGAATCGAATCGGAGAGTTCAGAAAGCCCCTCGTCAAAGGACATGATCTCGAACGTCGAGCCGACCAGCATGATGTGCCGACCGCGCTGAATGTTTTCGCGAAGCCGGTGCTCCTCGTATTCGGTCAACGCCCGCAGCAGTGCGTCGTCGATCTCCAGGGACTGCAATTCGCCGCCGGCGACGGCCTCCTTGGCAGATGCCTCGATGCGATTCGCGAGATCCTCCACCGGTTCGTTGAACGCGGCCAGAGCCTCCTCGTCCCCCACGGATTCGAGCAGGTTCGCGAAGATGTGAATCGCCTCGTCGATCAGCCCAACGAACGGTGAGTCCATCGACACCCTGCCGAGCCGCAAACCGTCGAGAATGTCCTCGAGGTGATGGGCGAGATCCTGGATCGACTCGAGCCCGAACATCCCCGCCAGTGCTTTGAGGGAGTGAGCGGAGCGAAACAGCCGGTTGATCAGATCGGGGTCGACTTCGCCGCCCGCGGCCCTCTGATCGTCGAGGTCGAGGTAATCCTCGCGCATGCGCTCGAGGATCTCCTCCGCCTCCGACACGAACTCCTGGTCCGCCTTGCGCTCTGAACGCGATCGGCTGCCGCGAGTTGCCATGGCCCCGCTACTCGCTCTGCACACCGCGGGAGAGCAGGTCCGTCACGACCTCCCGCAAGTCATCGGGCTCGAAGGGCTTGACGAGATACGCGTCGGCGCCCAATTCGAGACCTCTCTCGCGATCTCGCTCGGACTTCTCGGTCGACACGATGATCAGCGGAATCGATCGGTAGGCGTTGTTGCTCTTCGCGAAGGACACCAACTCCAGACCGTTGATGTCGGGCATGTTGATGTCGGTCACGATCAAGTCGAAGGGTTCGCGCGGCAGACAGCGCAGCGCCTCGAAACCGCTGGAGGCCTCCGTGATCTTGACCGGAACCTCGAGGCCCTCGAGCGCAGAGTTGAGCAACGCTCGCATCGTAGGAGAATCTTCTACGATCAGAATTCGCTTCACGGACCCCTCCGGAGCTGCTCGTGCCCAATTCGGCCGGTTTCTGTATCGGACGTTCAGGGGCTTTCTTGAGGGAGTCTCGGTACTTCGGGCGATTTCCCGCGCATTGAACCCCGCTCGCTCGAGCGCGCCGCCGAAGCCAAATCTCAGAGCGGGGAGGAGTCTCCAATCTGCGCGAGGGCCCGCTTTAGAAGCGCGCGCTCGAGCGCCAGTCCAGCCTCGTGAAGTGCGATCTCGATGACCGTCATGTCTCCCACGGATTCCACGCCCGGTAGGTTGTCGGCGTACAAAATTGCCACCACCCGCCCACCGCTCACGATCGGTGCGACATAGGCCTGGGCTGGCTCCCGATTGCCGATCCGGCGAGCGAGAGCCCGGTCGCCATCGCCGGTCGCGGGCGAACAGAGCGAGGTGCGGGCCTTGAGGACATGCCTGAACCATTCGACTTCTGTGGCGGGCAGTTCGATCTCCCGAAATCCAGCGTCGTCGGGTCCACCCCCGCGGGGCAATCCGATCTGTGCAACACCCACGGCGATCTCGTCTCGCACCATGAACATCGCGACCCGCGAAACGCTCTCCGAAGCGAATTTAAGCACGAGCTTCAGGACCTCTCCGTGATTGGCGGGGTCGCGGATGCGCTCGCTCAAGGCCCGCAGGGTTTGCAGCCTCTCCGAACCCTCGGCGTCGCTGGCGGTGGACAATCGCTTGGCGCGATTCGGATCGCTCGATGGCCGCACCGGCTGTTTGAGCCACACGGCGAGTTCGGTTCGAAGGCGCTCCGCCTCTTTCGCGAGTTTCGGCCAGGCCTTTCGATTGATGAGAGAGGCGGGATCCGGCCCGTCGAGGATGGCATCGGCGGCATCGATGGATTCCCCTGATCGCGCTTCTTCGTAACGCACCACCAGCACGGGCATGGCCGGCGCGAGAAGTTTGAGGCGTCGGATGAACTCGGTGAGACTTTCGACGCCCGACACCTTCTCTGTTGCCAGATCGATCGACACGAGAACGACGGGGATCTCTCCCCGGCGCAGATACTGGCGGACCCGCACAATCCCGCTCTCGCCGTTCTGGAAAATGTGCACACGCGTAAAAACTTCGGCGAGGCTCAGCTTCTGCCATTCGAGGCTGCTGAGATTCGGATTGATTGCGATCAGACTGGTGGCCGCTACAGCCGGCCGGGACGGGGGCTCCTCACGCGGGCCATCTTCGACTGGAGCGAGAGCGCCCTGCTCCACCTCCAACTCGGGGGCTTCGCTTCGAGTCGCAGCGAGGGCCAGCACGCTCTCGGGCGACGCGGCATCGCCGCTCGAATCGCGCTCCGGCGACGCGATCTCGGGTTTCGCTGAGGCGATTTCGAGCTCGACAGCGTCGCCCTGGTCGGCCACTTCGCGGGCGCTGGGCGGGGAACCGGAATCCGAAAATCCGTCGGAGCCCGTCTCGCCACTGAAAAATATCGGCCCGTCATCCACTTCAGAAATCGCAGAGGCAGCTTCGGCGCCGGCCGTCTCCGCCTCTCCTTCACCGTGGCCCCGTTCGTCGCTGAGGCGCGTCGCCTCCATCGTCAGGTACTGGGCGTTGATTCCCGTCGGGATCAAGATCTCGAGATCGCGGGGGTCGATCTGCTCGCGCACTTCGAAACTGAATTCGCCGACAACCCACGAGAAGATGCGAAACACCGCGCGCTCGACCTGTTCGCGACGCAGGGAATCGAGGCTCTCCCGGGTCAGCGAGGTGCACTCGGAGAGGGATTCAACCACGGGCACGCCGCGTGCGCTCGACAGTGCCGCCGCGCGATCAAAATCTTCAGGGCTGATGAAGTCGGCCTCTACGAGCAACGAGCGAAGATCTTCTGGCTCGCCTTTCACATGGGCGGCCCGAACCAGGCCATCGCAAAAAACGATCCGACCCTCGCCCTGTTCGGAGTGAATCAACAGCAGACCCGACTTCCGAGACAGACTGACGATCTGCAGGATATCCCCGAGACCCAGGTCCTCGAGGCTTCCGACCAAGCTCATCTGGTGACTCCACAACCACTCGAGCGATCAACAAGAACCCGTAACGAGGGAACCCGCCCGTCGCGCGACCTTCGGGTCGACCCGATTTCGGCGCCACGAGGCCGGCGGCTCCCCACACTCCGGCTCACCGCCTAAAGAATCGGCGAGCCGAGGACTTACTTAAACCGAAGGCTCTGATCGTAGGTAAAATCACCCGATTGGCTTGGGGGGAATCCCGCGGACTTTGCGGGGGGCTCTGGAAGCCTCAGACTCGCTCCGGCCGGCAGCCCGGCCTGTTCGAGGGATCGCAGTTCAGAAAGTCTCGCCGGCGCCTCCTCACCCACCATCGCGAGATGGAGTTCAGCGCTGCGCTCGGCGACGGCGGCCAGCGCGCCGCCGAACAGCGCGCGGGTGCCCTCGGGCCCGAGGTTCGCCGCGTCGGATGCAAGTCCCAGGACGGCGCGATTCACCCGTAGGTCGAGCGCGCGCCGGGCGAGGTCGCGACCCAGCTCGCGCCACGTATCGGCGACGAGCTCGGCCCGATGTCCGAGGCCGAGAACCAGCAGCAGAGGGGATCGCAAGGACCCCGCGGTCGAGAGCAACGCAGCCTGCCCAAGCGCCCCGTTCAGCTTTCGCGAAGTGACGAGCCCCCAGAGTTCTCCGCAAAGTCGCCAGTCAGCGCGACTGGCACTACCGCGCAGTGGTCGATCGTCGGGTGAAAAACCGACCACCACCAGGTCAGCGGGAGCCCGCTCGAGCGGTTTGTCGTCGAGTTCGACGACGACCGACGCCATCAACCGACCCCTCGATGCGACTCCCGGCTGTCCTTCGCGTCGGGCTCCACCTGCTTTCCAACCTGCTTCGCGACGGCGTCGAGCACGCCGTTCACAAAGGCCGGCGAGGACTCGCTGCCAAAGCGCCTCGCGAGCCGTATCGCTTCGTCGAGAATCACGGACACCGGCGTGTCGGTTTGGGTCAACTCGTAAATTCCCAGTCGGAGAACGTTGCGATCAACGGTCGCCATCCGGGAGATCTTCCAGTTGATCGCGTTTGCGGCCAGCAACTCGTCGATAGTCGATAGCTCGGAGGTCGTACCGGAGACGAGTTCCAGCGCGAAGTCGCGAGCGCCCGCCGAAAGATCGAAGTTCTGCGCGACCCGCTCGAAGAGCTCCTGGATACCGGTCTCTCCATCGGCCTGCTGCGGATCGGCGAAATCGCGCGCGTAGAGCATTTGCAGCGCGACCTGGCGCGAGCGCTGGCGCGGGGCGCGTTCTGATCGACTCACGTGTCCGCCTCGGGTGGTTTCCCCAGGCGGGTCATCAAGCGGGCCATCTCGATGGCCGCTCGCGCGGCTTCTTCGCCCTTGTTGCCGCGTTCGCCGCCGGCCCTCGCGAGTGCCTGTCCGACATCATCCGTGGTCAGCACGCCGAATCCAATGGGCAGCGCGGTGTCTCGCATGACTTCCCGAAGCCCGTCGGTGACACCCCTGCACACGTAGTCGAAATGGGGCGTCTCACCGCGAATCACCGACCCCAGTGTCACCAGGGCGTCGTAGCGACCGCTCGACGCCAACGCGCGGGCGGCGATCGGAATCTCGAACGCGCCGGGCACCCAAGCGACATCGATGTCTTCCCGACGCGCGCCGCAGCGGATCAGCTCCGCCGAACACGCGTCGAGCAGTTTCACCGAAATCGGCTGGTTGAAACGCGAGACCACGACCGCAAAGCGCAGGCCGCTCGCATCTTCAGAAGTCTCGTAGGTGTTCACCGACTCGCTCCTCGGCTCCTGCCGCGCCCGCCACGGCGCACCGGGTACTCAACGGGACCGCGAATGTACAGATCGCCGCCCACGCGGCCAAAGCGCCCGTGCAGCAGCGGGGACTCGACGAGCGATCCCAGATCCAGGTCTCCTACCGAAGGCCGCCCATCACCGCCCAGTACCCGGGGCGCAACGAACCAATGGAGTTCGTCTACCAGGCGCGCCCGCAAGAGCGCGGCAGCGAGGCCTCCGCCGCCTTCGACGAGGATCTCGGTGAGACCCTCGCGGGCCAACTTCGCGGCTGCGCGCTTCAGATCCAACTTCCCCGCGCGCGTCGGCGCCTCGAGCAAGCGCGCTCCGAGGTCCTCCAGAACCCTGCGGCGACGCGCCCCGGCCCCCGAGCCGCACAACACCCAGGTTCGATCGGCGCCCTCGCGATAGAGTTTCGCGCTCGGCGGCACGCGCAGCTTGGAGTCGACCAGGACCCGGACGGGCCGGTGAACGATGCGCCCACCGCGGCGAGCGGTGAGTTCCGGGTCGTCCGCGAGAGCCGTCCCCGACCCGACGACGATCGCATCGACTCGAGAGCGCAGGAGGTGCCCCTTTGCCCTCGCGTCGGGACCGGTGACCCAGCGCGACTCGCCGTTCGCAGCCGCGATCCGGCCGTCCAGCGAACTGGCCAGCTTGAGCATCACAAAGGGCCTGCCGAGCGCGCACACCGTCGAAAAACCGCGGTGCTGCTCGCGGCAGGCTTCCTCGAGTACACCGAGCTGAACCTCGATTCCCGCGCGCCGCAAGCGACGGACGCCCGCCCCCGAACCATCCGGGTGGGGGTCTCGAAGCCCGACGAATACGCGGCGGATACCCGCCTCGACGATCGCGTCTGTACAGGGACCTGTGCGCCCCACCCGGCAGCAGGGCTCGAGCGTGACCGCGAGCGACGCACCGCGCAGGCTGTTGACTCCAAAGCGGCGCTTCGCGCTTTCGAGCGCAACGACTTCAGCGTGCGGTCCGCCGACCGGTCGCGTTGCTCCGCGACCCAAAAAGCGATCGCCGCGAAACAGCGCGGCGCCGACCGAAGGGTTCGGATACGTGCGCCCCGCTACTCGGCGCGCTGCGCCCAGGGCGACCCTCATCGCCGCTTCGGGTGTCATCGCGGGCGCTCGATCGATTCGAAGAATCGGCGGTAGTCGTCGGCGCCCTGAAAATTGAGGAATACCGACGCGAAGCGCGCCGCCGCAAGATGGTCGAGGCCGACCAGTTCCTCCATCATTCGCTGGCCAATCAGTCCGCTCGTCACTTCTTTTTCACCGAGTTCCTGCACGTGTCGCTCGACGCGATCGACGAGTTGGTCGAGCGCCGACGCGCTGACCGGTCGCTTCTCGCAGGCTTTCTGCACAGCCGTCAACAGCTTCTGGCGCTGGTAATCCTCGCGTCGCTCATCGCGCTTGACGACCTTTGGAAAGACTTCTTCGACGCGCTCACGCGTTGTAAAGCGGCGCTCGCACTCGAGGCACTCTCGGCGGCGGCGGATCTCGTTACCATCTCGGCCCAGGCGCGAGTCGATCACCCGGTTTGCTGAGTCGGAACAATACGGACAGCGCACGGCTCAGGCGGAGTCGTTCCAGCGACCCGGGTACAAGGGGAACCGTCGGCACAGCGCCTCGACATTAACGCGTACCGCGTCGAGCGTATCGACGTCACCAGGCCGCTCGAGGGCCCGAACGATCAGGCCGCCAACTTCCTGCATCTCCGGCTCGCGCAACCCACGGGTGGTAACCGCCGGCGTTCCGATGCGGATTCCCGAAGTCACCATCGGCTTGCGGGGATCGAACGGAACCATGTTCTTGTTGGCGGTAATACCGGACCGCTCGAGCGCGATCTGCGCCGCCTTGCCAGTGGTATCCCGCCCAACCAGGGACAAAAGGAACAGGTGGTTGTCTGTACCACCGGCAACGATCTTGAAGCCCTCGTTGGCAATCGCCTCGGCGAGAGTCTGGGCGTTCCTGACGACCTGTTCGCAGTAGCGCTTGAACGAGGGTTGCAACGCCTCACGAAACGCGACCGCCTTGGCGGCAATCACGTGCATCAGAGGGCCACCCTGACCACCCGGGAAGACCGCGCTGTCGACCTTCTTCGCGTACTCGGCGTCGCAGAGAATCAAACCTCCCCGAGGTCCGCGCAGGGTCTTGTGGGTGGTCGTCGTGAAGATCTGGGCCTGACCGGCCGGACTCGGGTGCAGGCCGGTCGCGACGAGGCCCGCAATGTGCGCGATGTCCGCGAACAGAACCGCGCCGACTTCGTCCGCGATGGATCGAAACGCCGCAAAGTCGATCACACGCGAATAGGCGGTAGCGCCACACTGGATGAGCTTGGGCTGATGCTCTTTTGCGAGCCGACGCACTTCGTCGTAGTCGATGCGCTCGTCTTCCTCGCGAACGCCGTAGGGGACGATCTTGTAGAGCTTGCCCGAAAAGTTGACGGGGCTGCCGTGGGTGAGGTGACCGCCGTGGTCGAGATTCATTGCGAGCACGGTATCTCCGACGTCGATTACCGCGCGGTAGACGCACTCGTTGGCCTGGGATCCCGAATGGGGCTGCACGTTGGCGTGGTCAGCGCCGAAGAGCTCTTTCGCGCGCGAAATCGCGAGGCTCTCGACCTCGTCGACATGCTCACATCCACCGTAATAGCGGCGACCCGGGTAGCCCTCGGCATATTTGTTCGTCAACACCGAACCGGCCGCCTCGAGGATGGGCTCCGAAACGAAATTCTCCGATGCGATGAGTTCCAGCGACAGCGCCTGCCGGCGGGCTTCCAGCGCGATGAACTTCGCGATCTCCGGATCCGCTTCGGCGAGGTTTTGGGTCATTCCCGGCGAAGCCGGATTGCTGAAGTCGTCGACGGCCTTCGGCCCCGTCAGTGAATCGATCAACTCAATCCTCTTCGCGTGGCGGCCCCCGTCGAAGGGCTCTTCCAACCACGCTTCTACGATCGCCCAAGCTCCGGCTGGATCGAGAGCATCCGCCGAAAGCGCGAGAACGTTGGCGTCGTTGTGCCGGCGCGCGAGCTTCGCCGCGTCCACGTCGTGAACCAGCGCGGCTCGCACCCGGGGAAATCGGTTCGCGGTGTACATCACCCCCAAACCGCTGCCGCAGATCACGATCCCGCGCTCGGCATCTCCACTCGAGACCGCGCGCGCAGCCGGTGCCGCGAATACCGGATAGTCGACGGCGTCCGCACCGTGGGTTCCGTAATCGCGAATCGTGTGGCCGCTGGCCTCGAGTCGCTTGCTCAACTCGACCTTCAGACTGGCACCGCGGTGGTCGCTCGCCATCGCGATCAATTTGCTCATCGTTTCGCTCTCCCGCGCCAAGTTCCGATACTCAAGCCCTTGATTTCAATCGCCTTGCTTCCAATCGCCACAATCCCGATCACCCGGGAACAGCGGGCAGCGTTGCCAGTTTGCCAATTCTTGAGGGCTTTCGCCCGCACAGCGCCACACCGATTCGGCGGCCCTCTACTGGGAGCGGTAACCCCTTGTCGTTATTCCGCTCGCCCCAATACCAGCGTCGCGTTGGTTCCACCGAAGCCGAACGAGTTCGAAATGGCAACTCGGATGCGGGTCTCGCGAGCCTTGTTGGCCACATGATCGAGTTCGCAATCGGGGTCGGGGTGGTCCAGGTTGATGGTCGGCGGCAGGATCCCGGTCTGCAGCGCCCTCACACAGAATAATGCCTCGACGGCCCCGGCCGCACCGAGCAGGTGCCCGGTCATCGACTTCGTGGCCGACACCGGAAGCCGCTCGGTGCGCTCGCCAAACACCGCCCGAATCGCGCGCGCCTCGGAGGGATCGCCCTGTGGCGTGCTGGTCGCATGGGCGTTCAAATGATCGACATCGCTCGGATTCAGACCCGCGTCCGCGATCGCGAGACGCATACACCGCTGGGCACCTTCGCCACTCTCGGTCGGTTGGGCGACCGAGGCGGCGTCGGCCGTCATCCCATAGCCGAGAACATGAGCCCGAATGTCCGCACCGCGCGCGCGCGCGCCCTCGAGGTCTTCGAGAATCAGAACTCCGGCGCCCTCCCCGACCACGAAGCCGTCGCGATCGGCGTCGAATGGACGACTCGCGGTGGCAGGGCTTTCGTTGCGCGTCGAAAGCGCCTTCATGTTCGCGAATCCCGCGACACCGATCTCCGTGATCGGAGCTTCGGATCCGCCCGCCAGCATCACGTCCGCATCGCCTCGCTCGATGGCCCGAGCAGCCTCACCGATGGAATGAGCACCCGACGCGCACGCCGCCGTCTGGCAGAGGTTCGGCCCGCGCAGACCGTGCTGGATCGCCACGTAGCCGCTCGCCATGTTGCAAATCGACATCGGAATCGTAAACGGGGATACCCGACGGGGGCCGAATTTCTTCAGCATCGCGATGGAATCGGAAAGGGTCTCGAGTCCGCCGATCCCGGAGCCAATCGCCACCCCGCAGCGCTCGCTCTGCGCGCTCGCGGGATCCAGGCCCGCATCCCGCAGCGCTTCGCGCGCGGCTGCCAGGGCCAGCAGCGTGAACCGGTCGAGACGTCGCAGCTCCTTGGCGGGCAGGTCGCCGAACTCGAAATCGTCCGGTGCCTGGGCGGCGATCTTGACCGAAAATTCAGAAGTGTCGAATCGTCGGTTCGCGGCGATACCCGATCGGCCCGCAATCGCGGCGCTCCAGGTTGCGTCCGCGGTTGCTCCGAGCGGACTCACGCAACCGAAACCCGTAATCACGACCCGTCGACCGGTGGAGGGGCGGGGCATGGCGTCAGGCCTCGATCTTGCCCTTCACGTAGCTGATCACATCTTTGATGGTCTGAATCTTCTCCGCATCGTCGTCGGGAATCTCGATGTCGAACTCTTCTTCTATCGCCATCACGAGTTCGACGATATCGAGCGAATCCGCACCGAGATCGTCGATGAAGCTGGCCTCCGGCGCGAGCTCCTCCTGCGTCACGCCGAGCTGTTCGACGACGATCGCCGAAACGCGGTCTTCCAGACCCATGTTTCCACCTCCGGAATGAACGGTTTAGCTTGGCTCCGCACCGGACGCGAGGGCGAAGCTCTCGGCATCCCCAAAATCATCGGGTGACGACAGCCAGCCGCGCGCCAGTCCGCGTGAGATCCGCGCTACCAGGCCGCTCAACACCCGCCCCGTGCCCACTTCGAGCACGTGCGTCACACCCAACGCCATCAACCGCTCGATCATTTCCACAAATCGCACCGGGGCCGTGACCTGCGCCGCGAGCAGCGCTGCCATCCGTCCGGGATCGGCGTTGGGCTCCGCTTCGACGTTGGTGATGACCGGCGGCGAGGCTTCGGAGAACCGAACTCGGCCCAACTCCATCGCGAGCTTCTCTGCTGCGGGCGCCATCAACGGGCAGTGGAAGGGCGCGGAGACGGCCAGCGAAATCGTGCGCTTCGCACCTTCCTCGAGCGCGCGTGAGCACACCAACTCGACGACCGCCGCGTCGCCCGCAATGACCGTCTGCACTGGCGAGTTGTAGTTGGCGGGAGCGACCGCGCCGCCCGTCGCTGCGCGCGCGCTGTCGCAGATGCGCTCGACATCGCCCGCAGCCAGACCGAGAACCGCCGCCATCGCGCCGCGCCCTTCTACAACCGCCTCTTGCATGAATCTCCCGCGCGCGTGTACCAGCCTGACGGCCTCCTCGAAGTCGAGAGCACCACTCGCCACGAGCGCCGTGTATTCGCCAAGGCTGTGGCCCGCAACGAAGCTCGGATCGATCGCCTTGCGCTCCCGAAATGCGCGCAAAAGCGCGATACCGGTGGTGAGAATCGCGGGCTGCTGGACTTCGGTCCGCAGCAACTCCGCGGCGGGCCCCTCGAAGCAGATCTTCGAGAGCGCGAAGCCCAACACAGCGTCGGCGGCGTCAAAGGTTTTCCGGGCGGCCGACGAGGTCTGATAGACCTCGCGCCCCATTCCGACTTCCTGGGACCCCTGGCCGGGGAAGAGCAGTGCGAGCACAGGCCGTCTTACTCCTCTTCGGTCCGGATGACTTCGCGGCCTCGGTAGGTGCCGCAGTTCGGGCACACGCGGTGGGGTGCCTTCGGCTCCCGACACTGCGGACAGGTGCTCCGCGCGGGGGTCCCGATCGCGTCGTGTGACCGCCGTTTGTTGCGCTTGGACTTGGACGTACGTCGCTTGGGAACAGCCATCACTTACCTCCTCGAGCCAGATCGTCTCGGATTTCCGCGAGCACTGCGAATGGAGAATCCGACTTCATTGCCTCGCAGCCGCAACCCGCAACGGCGTGATTCGCTCCGCACCGGGCACACAGGCCCGGACAATCCTCTCGACACAGTGGCTTCACGGGAAGCGCCAGCGATACGAGTTCGACAAAAATCGACCCTAGGTGGATCTCGCTGCCCCGAAACCAGCCGGTCTCCAATTCGTCACCCAGGCACAGACCGTCCCGAGACAACGCAGCGGCGCCTTCCGGATCCGCGGGCACCCGGTATCGCGCCGGTTCGAGGACAAACCGAAACTCCTCGCTGAACCGCTGACGATAGCGCGCGAGGCAGCGCCCGCATTCGAGTTCCACCACACCGTCGACGCCGCCCTCCAGCCGGATACCGTCTCCGATCCGCTGGGCCCGGCAGAGCAGCTGGACGGGTTCCACGAGCTCGCCCACCAAGCCGGACGCGGTCGCGAACGCCGAGTTCCACCAAGCCGCGTCGCCTTCGAACGAAAACGAAGCCGGCGATTCTTTGAGTCGATCGACCAGGATTTTCATGCTTTGCACCGCTCGCAGCCCGCGCCGGGCCACGCGCCTCACCCCGCAGGATGGAAAGTGAGTAAAAACAGTAGCTTGAGCGGCCTGGTGAGATAGCAAAGCGGGCTCTCAGAGGCAACCGCACGGCTTCCGGTATGCTGGCCCGCCATGCCCGAGGTCCGCACCCGATTTGCGCCGAGCCCCACGGGCTTCCTCCACGTGGGGTCGGCGAGAACCGCCCTCTTCAACTGGGCGTTCGCCCGGCGCCACGGCGGGAAGCTCCTGCTCCGCATCGAGGACACCGATCGCGATCGATCGACCTCCGAAGCCGAGCGCGCGATCATCGAGGGGCTCGAATGGCTCGGAATCGACTGGGACGAGGGCCCGCTGCGCCAGAGCGAGTTCGCGGACCGCCACCGAGCCGCGGTCGAGAGCCTGTTGGCGAGCGGGCGCGCCTACCGCTGCGTGTGCACGGCCGAGCAACTCGAGGAGCGCCGCCAGGCGACCATCGCGGCTGGCGAGAAGTGGACCTACGACGGGCGCTGCCGGGAACTCGATCTCGGCGCCGGTGTGGGACCGCACACGATTCGCCTGCGGCTGCCCGAGAGCGGCGATCTCGGCTGGGACGACGGGGTCTTCGGCAAGAGCGGCCAGGACGCCTCGGAGATCGGGGACCGGATCATCCAGCGCAGCGACGGGCAGCCGCTCTATCACCTCGCCGTGGTGGTGGACGACCTCGAAATGGGCATCACCCACGTGATCCGCGGCGCCGATCACCACCCCAACACACCGCTCCAGATCGCGCTCTACCGGGCGCTGGAGGCGGAGCCCCCCGAGTTCGCCCACGTCCCACTGATCGTCGCCGCCGGTGGCAAGAAACTCAGCAAGCGGCGGGATCCAGTCTCCGTCCAGAACTTCCGCGAGCAGGGCTACCTGGCCCCAGCGCTGCGAAACTGGCTGATCCGAATCGGTTGGTCGCACGGCGACCAGGAGGTCTTCTCGTCCGACGAAATCTGCGCGCTCTTCGACCTCGGCGCCGTGAACCGCTCGGCCGCGCGGGCGGATGGCGACAAGCTGCTTTGGCTCAACCAGCACTATCTGAAGGAGCTTCCCGCGTCGAGCCTGGCCAAATCGCTCGCGCCATTCCTGTCCGCCGAGGTCGGCCGCCAGATTTCTGTCAGCACCGAACTCGCCGCGCTCGCAGAGCTGCAGCGCGAACGCGGCAAGACCCTGCTGGAAATGGCCCGCCTCTCGCGCTGGTTCGCCGTCGAGGAGGTCGATTACGATCCGAAGGCCGTCGCAAAGCATCTGAAGCCGGCCATCGAGCCCGCGCTGCGCGCGCTGCGCGACGGCCTCGCCAAGCTCGACAGCTGGTCGAGCGATGCCATCGAGGCGCTGTTTCTGGACATCCTCTCCGCCCAGGGAGACCTGAAGATGGGCAAGCTCGCCCAGCCGGTGCGCGTCGCGGTCACGGGCGGCGGCGTCTCGCCGGGCATCTTCGAAACCCTCGAAGTTCTCGGCCAGTCGCGCACACTCGCAAGGATTGGTCGCGCACTCGAACTCATCGACGTCGGTTGAGGTTCGCGTGCGGCTCGGGTATAGAAAACCCAGTTCCCCGGTCGTCTAATGGCAGGACAGCAGGCTCTGAACCTGTCAATGGAGGTTCGAATCCTCCCCGGGGATCCACCACCCGCGACCCGACCCTCCGCGGGTCGGTCCTCCGCCATCAGTAGGGGAAGAAGAGCCGGCCGGGCAGCAGCACGACCAGCAGCGCGCCCGCCGCGATCGCGGGCCCAAACCCGAAGGGCGCGTTCCATTTGCGGGTCGCCAACGCCCAGCCCACGCCGAGCACCAGGCCCAGCAGCGAGGCCACCAGAATGGTTTCCATCACGCCGATCGGCCCGAGCACCGCGCCAATCATTGCGAGGAGCTTGACGTCTCCAAAACCCACCCCGGGAAACCAGATCCAGTAGTCCAGGCTCGAAGGCTTGGGGATTTCCTCGCCCGGTCCGGGCCAGTGTTCGAAACGGCGACCCAGCGCGCAGGATAAGCGCGCGTGGGCGAATCCGACGGACCAGAGTGCGCCACCGCCCACCAGGGCTCCAAGGCTCGAATCAACCAATTCGGTGACGAATGGTGCGCCCGAAACGGACTCGACGGCGGGCACTGCGACCAGGGCGACGATGAGGCCCCCGACGGAAATCTCGTCGGGAATGATCCGGTGGTCGATGTCGATCACCGACGCCGCGATGAGCGCGGCCGCAAAGGCGCACCAGACGGGTGTCATCGGCGTCGCGCCATGCTGCCACGCGATCGCGGCGAAGACCAGCCCGGTGAAGAGTTCGACCACGGGATAGCGAATCGAAATCTTCGACCCGCAGCGACGGCAACGCCCGCGCAACCATAAGTAGGCGAGTACCGGCACGTTGTCCCACGCCGACAGCGCTGCTCGGCATTTGGGGCAGCGGGAGCCCGGCCGTACGATCGACTCGCCTCGAGGAAGCCGATAGATGACGACGTTGAGAAAGGATCCGATTGCGAGCCCGAACGCGAGTGCGACGATGGCGATGAACTCGGGCGGGAGCGCGCTGAGTTCGCTCATTTCGACAGTTTAGGGCGGCGCTATCGAAAATCCCGCCGCTCGAAGATCAGCGTCGCGAATGCCAGGATGATCGCCACGTAGCCGGCGGCGTAGAGCGCGGGAAACCAGATGTCCGAGGCGGCGACGGGAAGCTGGTGGGCCGCCTGGATGGAGAGGTTGAAGCTCTCGAGATCCGGCAAGATCTGGTGCATCCAGGTCGTTGCTTCGCGCACGAGCGCGCTGGACGAGTTTGCGCCGAGATCCCGGAGGTCCCGCGTCAGGTTTCCCGCGAGCCAGAGGCCGCACGAGAAGAACGACGCGAGCAGCGGTGTCGTAAACGACGAAAACAGCGTCGCGAGAGCCACGACGAGGGCCAGTTCGGCAGCGATCAGGGCGAGAGCCGCCAAATGGCTGAATCCGAGCGGTGCGCCCATCAGCAGCGAAACTGCGACAAAGAAGGACGCCATGATCGCAACCTGAAGCCAGATGATCAGGATCAGTCCCGTGTATTTCCCGATCAAGAACTCCGCCCGCGAGAGCGGTTTCGACAAGATCGTGTAGACGGTTCGCCGGTCGACCTCTTTGTGGATCAGGCCGACGCCGACAAAGATCGCAATCGCCACGGAAAACAGCCGAATCGACGCAAACGCGAAGTCCTGCACGATCCGCTCCCTGTCGACATACGAAAGCGTCGACAGGACGACGCCGAAGAGCATCGTTGCCAACGAGAAAAACAAAAGGGTGTATAGCAACTTGCTGCGTATCACCTCTCGCGCCGTATTGACGGCCATCGCCCAGATCCGACCCATCACCGCGAGCCCTCCTCGTCGCCCGCTCCGTTCACCGTCGACATAAAAATTGACTCCAGAGAGACGCGATAGGGTGTTGCGGAAATCACATCGGCTCCCGCAGCGAGCGCAACCCGCAGCGCCTCGCTCGAATCCTTCTCGGCGATCCGAAGCTCGATGCGCTCGCCGTGCCCGCGCAGCCGCGCCCCAAATCGCTCTTCCAAACGGGTCGCGGTTTCCGCGGGCAGATTGGCGAACACCAGGTCCGCCTCTGGCTCCCCGGCGTCGAGATACTCGTCGATGGCACCCTCGTAGCGGATTCTCCCGTTCACGATGATGGCCACCCGATCGCATACCATTTCGACGTCCGAGAGAATGTGGGTGCTCATGAAGACCGTCTTTCCCTCGGTGCGCAGGCGCAGGATGATGTCCCGCACATCCTTGCGGCCGACCGGATCGAGTCCACTCATGGGCTCGTCGAGGAAGACGACCTGGGGGTCGTGGATCAGGGCCTGCGCGATTCCAATGCGCTGCAGCATGCCTTTGGAGTAGTTTCGCAGGCGCGTGTTGCCGGCTGCGGAGAGACCCACCAGCCCCAACAGCTCCGTCACCCGCCGCTC
>SDBV01004612.1_pt1 | contig 19725 bp, 65 predicted proteins | sample 2277081 | NCBI WGS metagenome assembly SDBV01 (sample SAMN10402039, study PRJNA504765) | marine sediment metagenome | isolation source: marine sediment core GS10_PC15, 223 cmbsf | place: Arctic Ocean: Southern Knipovich Ridge | collected 2010
CGAGCCAAACGATTTCATCCTTCTAAACACGAACATTCTTTTAGAGATAATAATTTTGATACTGTAGAATGGTGTGTTTATGTAGGATTATGGGAAACTGCAAGTTGGATACCAAAAACTTGGTTGCAAAATAGAAGGTGGATACCAAAAACTTGGCTGCGCGGAAAAAGAAAACTTCCGGCGCCAGACTTTAGATGGCTAGATCCAAAACAAAGAGGTTAAGCAAATGAAAGAAATTGAACAAAGAGCAAAAATCATTTACCTATGGCGATCACTTCTTGATCAGTACGGTATTTACACTAATGTTGAATGGTGTGCTTGTATGGGATTATGTGAAACTGCAGGCTGGGTTGACAAGAATGAAAGCGATATGCTGGAATGGGTAAAACCTGGATATAAAGTTATCTAATGAATGAAATAGAATTCAGAGCAGAGCGCGCCCAATCTTATCGCCATCAGCTTGATGTGATCGCTATAGATACTCAATGGAAATGGTGTGTTTATGTAGGATTATGGGAAACGGCAGGTTGGGTAGATGGTAATGTAATTAGATGGGCAGAGGCGCACGAAAGAGATTGCAGACTGCGAAGAGACAAATGAATGAAATCGAACACAACGCAAAACGTGCTCAAGATTGGCAGTATTCTCTTGCTAGTATGGGTAGTAGAAATCATTATGAATGGTGTATACAGACAGGATTATGGGAAACATCACACTTTGCAGAACCAAGTTCATATAGAATGTTTAACTGGATTAAACGGGATCATATAGATATTTAAAGAATGAAAGAAATTGAAAACAGTATAAATCGTGCTCAATATTGGCGATGTTATCTTAATAAATCTGGTCTCGTACACGTAAATCCAATTCAATGGTATCTTAATATGGGATTATGGGAAACTTTAGGTTGGACAAACGAAGCAGCCAGTCATCATATGTTTGAATGGTTTGTAACAGGCAAAAATTTTCTTGAAAATGAATGAAATCGAACAAAGAGCAAAACACGCCCAAGAATGGAGATTATATCTTGATATAGCTGACATCCATTTTCATACGGAATGGTGTATTTGCGTAGGATTATGTGAAACTTCGGGCTGGGTTAACAAAGGCGGACACGGTATGCTTGAATGGATAAAAGACATAAAGACATTTAGAAAATGAAAGAAATTGAACAAAGAGCAAAACATGCTCAAAAATGGCGACGATTACTTGGAACCGGCATTGCCAAAAATTTTCTATTTCGATCAGAATGGTGTGTTAGTGTAGGATTATGTGAAACCGCGGGCTGGATTTATACTAATCAAAACCATTTTCTTGAATGGGTTAAACCAGGATATAGAGATAAGAAATGAATGAAATCGAATACAGAGCAGATCGCGCTCAAGACTGGCGACAGCATCTTGACAGAATTAGCGTTGCTTATCATTGGGAATGGTGTATTCATGTAGGATTGTGGGAGACTTCAGGTTGGACGGACAAAAACAACAGAAATAAGATGTTCGAATGGCTAGACAGAGCAATTGAGTCTACATAAGATGAGAAGAGACAGTTTCTATTATCATGATTTTGACGTATGGATAACTTCTAATCATGCACCACATGCAGCATTACTTAGCAGAGAACGAAATGGAACTGTTATAGAATTTCGTCATGAAAATTGGCTAATAGCACATGGATTAGAAGAAACAAGTTGGTTTATTTATTGTGAAAAATATGATGTAATTGAGGATGAAGAATGATTAGATCCTGTGAAGATGTCGAAACACTAGAGGAATTCGAAGAATTAATGGAATTCCGGGCCAATGCATTACGTATGGGATTAGAAGAAACTGCTAGGATGGTATGTTGGGACACAGGAAATCTTGTATGTCCGGAATTCTTTGTAGCTCTTTTTGAACAAGAGATAGTAAGATGATTATATTATGTAAAAACGTTAAGACATCATCTGAATATGATGAATTCTGTGATATAGTATTCAACACTATGAATATGGGATTAGCAGAAACAGCTAGTATGATAACCTGGAACAATCCTAACATAATAAGTCCCAAAGTATTCGAAACCTTATATGACTATGATTAAATCCTGTGAAGACGTCAAAACACTAAATGACTTTTATAAATTCAGTAAGTCTTGGCATAATGCCCGTGAAATGGGATTAAAAGAAACCGTTGTTATGATGCGTTGGAGTAAAATACATCTCATATGCCCAACCCTATTTGCTACGTTAACTAGTTATGAATGAGGAATTAATTAAATGTTTAAATTTTTAGCAACCGTTTACATAATAATAGCACTTACAGTAGCAGGTCTAGTCTTGAATGACTATTCAGATTGCCATAGAATGCGCTGGACTCATTCAACACCAAGCGCACCCGGCGCAGGCTTTGGATCAATTTTTGGTGGATTAATCTGGCCGATAACTCTTCCAGGAATGCTAGTATTGTATGATGAAAAAGAAAATCGTTTTTGTATCAATTAGGATTTAAAGGCAAATTCAATGAAAAAGAAACAATGTTTAGATTGTGAATATTATTTTCTAAAACCCGGATATTCGGGACGTTGTTGCTATCATCCCCCGAGATATTCGGCCACGAGAAACACAAGTAGGCTTCCGGCGACGAGCGAGGATTCATATTGTTCAAAATGGGAACCAAAATGGGAAGATAATGAAATGATAGCTCAAGCATGGGAAGATTTTTTACTTGTTCATAAACTTGTTACTGGCGGTAAAAACGATACTTAAAATTTCTTACTTAGGATATCCATATCCATGTTGCATTTCAAATCCATAAGCCATCCAGCAGGTTTCGAACAATCCCATTATATCTAAATATTTAATTCTAGTTAACTCAAAACCATCAAACTGAAGACCGTTACGAGAACTAGCTGCTTCATCATGACTATCTTCAATCCACTGTTTATTCATTGTTGGGATATCCATATTCATCTCTTTCAGGCTGATCAAAATGAGTACTCATCCAATCAGTTTCGAATAATCCTACTATAACTAGGTAATCAGATCTAGTCAATTCAAATTCTCTTGTTAAAGAATCATCAAGGATATATTCCGCATCATAAAGACTATGCTCAATCCATAATTTATTCATCTACCAGGATATCCATATTTGTTTCTTTCATATTCATCGTATGTATCAAAATCATAAACCATCCAACCAGTTTCATACATACCCATTACATCTAGATATTCATACGTAGGAAGGTGCTCGCCTTTTCTGGTAAGCGAAAAAAAACTTCTTCGATAACGACCAGCGTGGTAATGACTAGCTTCGATCCATTGTTCATTCATGGCTAGGATATCCGTATTCATCTCTCTCTTTATGATAATCATAAATCATCCAGCTGGTTTCAAATAATCCTATGGTATCCAGGTATTCAAATCTCTGTAGATCGACAAAACCATCGTCTAAAAAATCGTCTCGATAGCACTCTGCACTAAAATGACTATGTTCAATCCATAATTCATTCATTGCTAGGATATCCGTAATGGTTTTTATCGTGTTCGGTATAATCGTCAAAATCAAGAATCATCCAACAGGTTTCATATAAACCAATCGTATCTAAATATTCAAATATATCTAAATCATCTTCATTTCGACAACGCTCAGCACTAAGGTGACTATCTTCAATCCATTGTTTATTCATTATCGGGGATATCCATAATCATCATTATCTGGTCCGTGTTCAAAAGTCATCCAAGAGGTTTCAAACAATCCCATCGTATCAAGATATTCATATCCTTCTAATTCACTGTTATAGATCCAGTTATCTTCTCGATATAGTTTTGCAACATCATAGCTGTGTTCAATCCATAATTTATTCATTGTTAGGGTATCCATACTTGTCTTTATCAAATTGTTCAAAATTACAAGTTAACCAATTAGTTTCGAATAATCCCATCATATCAAGATATTCTAATGCTGTAGGTGGATAAAGTCCTGTCGTGGAAAGGATACTTAAAGAGAGATGTGCCACACTATGACTATCTTTGATCCACCTGTTATTCATGTCCGGGGTATCCATAATCAGTGGTGGAAATATCATGAGGATAAGTCATCCAACAAGTTTCGAATAAACCTATTACATCTAGATATTCATACGTAGGAAGGTGCTCGCCTTTTCTGGTAAGCGAAAAAAAACTTCTTCGATAACGACCAGCGTGGTAATGACTATCTTCAATCCATAATTTATTCATCCAGGATATCCATATCTGTTCCGACCGTATCCTTCATATTCATAAACCATCCAATTGGTTTCGAATAATCCTATCGCATCGAGATATTCAAATCTATTCAACTCGCAAGGACCGAGCAAAAGTTCTTCTCGATAGCAAACTCCATCATCGTGACTATGTTCAATCCATTTTTCATTCATTATCTGGATATCCATATTCAATTCTGTCTGTATGATATTCGTAAATCATCCAACTGGTTTCGAAGAGTCCTATGCTATCCAGGTATTCATACTTCTCTAAATCAATAACGCGGCCCTCCGAAAAATCTTCTCGATAGCACTCCGCACTATCATGACTATGCTCAATCCATAATTTATTCATTACGACCACCGTAATTTAAAAGCTATTGCGTCTTGTTCATCTTTAAAACAATAAACGTCACAAAATTTATGATGCGATCTATAATGATGCTTAATATTTTCTCGCATCCATTCACGCATTTCTAATCGAGTTTCTTCATTTATAAACCACTCATAGGCTATATCAAATGTTTTCATTATAACCACCGTAACTTAAAAGCAACAGCATCTTCTTCATTTATAAAAAGAATATAATTCATAATAGCACCCCGTTCAATATAATAGGGGTGATTTACTCCTGTTCTTAACCATTTTTCAGCCTTTCCAGCGTTTTCTGCGGATAGAGAGAATTGAAGTTCGTTCATCCTTATTTTTATCTCATCACTAAAAGACAAATAAGTCTCTTTTGATAGTTCTTTTGTCTGGTTTATCACAGTCATTTCTCCCTAAATTATATCACATCCACCTTAACTTAAAAGCCATAGCATCATGTTTTGATTTAAAATATAAAGTAAGTTTACCTCCTCCATATCCATAAGCCCAATCTTCAAATGCTTTTCCATAGGTTTCAATACACCATTCATTTACTTCGTCGAGCAACATGCGATTCCAAGGTTGAGCAAATTGTCCGATTACTTTAGAGTCTGTAGTTTCTAGACGATGCACGAATTCTGCAATAAGCAATCCTGTCTCTTTCTTTGGACGGGCACGATAATATTTCATAATACCCACTTCAATTTAAATGCTACTACATCATATTTGCTTTTAAATGTAATGTAGAAATATGAATAGAATGTGTAACGTTTCTTAAGATTTGCCCTTAATCCCATTTCATTTACTTCGTTAACAAATTCTTGTGCTACTCTTTTATATTCATGACGTTTTTCGTAATATGGCTGACTCGATGGAGAGATCTTATATTTTAGAAAGAACGTATGCGGTTTTTTAGTTGGATGTATTGTCAATTTATTTTTTTGCTTTTTCATATTATGTCCATCTCATTCTAAATTCGAAAGCATCTTCTTTTAATTCAAATTTAAAAGATCCGGAAAAATAATTTCCGTATACTAATCCATTACAATTTTCTTTACACCATTCTTTAGCTTCTTCACACAAATCCTTATCTTTTAAACTATCAAAATTTCCCCACCATTCAAATTCTACCATATTATCTATTGCGAGTCCTTTTGATGGATCTTTTTCTTTATCATAATTTATACAAGCAGATTTACTCATAGACATATATTCTTCATGCCAAATCGACAATCTGCCTTCTTTGTCTATTCGTTCTACTTCTTTCATTCATACCACCGCAATTTAAGTGCTGCTTCTGTTCCGTTTCTAAAATATCCGCTATCCGATTTATAATCGTAAAGAAAATGATCTCCAAGATATTCAACTGCCCATTTGATCTGTTCGTCTAGACCCATTTTTTGTTTGAACCATCCATGCTCAGTTAAAAAAGAACTATCAAAATGTCCTTTCCACTTCGCTTGAAAAAGTTTATGATCATCAAAATTTTTCAAACACATCCAAAATCTGTTGTCAAGCATGACTTCTCTGATAAGAAAATAATCTATTATTCCTTCTCTTCTTAGCCAGAGTAGAATATTAAAATCACATAGTTCATCTTGTACATGCCATCTTCGTTCATGTCTAAACTCACCGACGCACATCGTCGTTCGAGCTTCGAGATCTGCAAGATAATCTTCTTCTTCTTCCGTTATAAGGTTGATTATCTTCTCATCGGGTTTTTCGTAATCGTCATCTTCAGGAGAATAATTTATCTCATGCCAATAAAGATATTCATGTTTTTTCCAATAACGCTCTAAAAGATTTTGATATCTTTCATATTCTTCATCGTTCATTTCACGTGTTACGTCTATTAACATTTTAGCCCCATTTTAATCTAAATGCTACGGCATCTTCTATTTTTTCAAAATGGGCTGTAATAAAATGACTACAATGTTCGTGACTATATGACCATTCTATCCACCAAGTACATTCTTTATCAGTATTTCCTCTTCCTTGATAAAAAATATCATTCTCAAATTTTCCATTTCCTCCTGGACCAAAGTTCTCATAGCACCAATCCATTAAATCATCATCAATATAATATGCTGGACGATTTCCTGTACTATTACGGGTTTTATAATCTGGATTTAAAAATAAAAATCCTTTATAGTTTGACTTTCTATCAAATATGATAACAACCTGATATGAATAATTCCAATATCTATTTTTATCTATCATCATACTTTCGATTATAGTCATAACCACCTCAGCTTAAAAGCCATAGCATCTGTTTCGTTTTCAAAGTCTATTTGGCAGGGAAAACTCTGGTTAACATGCCCTGTAAATTTTGTTTCTTTTATCCAAGTATCTATTTCGCTATTATAATCGCCGGCATCCCACAAAAGAAAAACTTTAGGTCTCCATTCGAAACTATACATTCTCCCCCAAAAATCTTTTGGATCGCTTACATTATTTTTTACATGTTCTTCAAAAGTATAAAATTCAATAATCATCCTATAACCACCTCAATTTGAAGGCCGTAGCATCAAGTTCCAATTCAAAAACCCAATATACTGTAGTATCTGTTCCAAACCATAACCCTTCACAATTTTCTTGGCACCAAATTGCCATAGAAATGTTTGGCTTGGTAATCAATTTAACAGAATAACTTGTTCTCATCATAACCACCTCAATTTGAAGGCCATGGCATCTGTTTCATACACGAAGGAAAAATAATATCCAATCCAAGGATCTTCGTTATAATCCGAAAAAGCAGCATTGTCCATTGCAATAGCTGCATATTTGTTGGAGCAATTCTCTTCAAGCCATTCAAATACAGGATTATAAACTGTCCGAAGTTCATCAACGGTATCGAAATAACTATACTCCCATCCAAATAAATGTTTAACTTCAAAACTTATCATGTCCATCTCAACTTAAAAGCTGCGGCATCTGATGTTCTAAAGAAATAGAAACGAACTTCTGTAATCATTGCTGGCCATATTACAACCGTATCTTCAGAGTGTTGCTCACACCATCTTTTCATTGCAGCCCAGTTTGTATTTTTTTGTTTAGAGATTGATACTTTATGATCATCATCTATAGGTACCAACCATTCTATATCAGTATAAGATTCAACAATGTGTACTTCTTTTATGGGTTCTAAATCATTATCATCTTCCATTCTATATCCACCTTAATTTAAAAGCCATTGCGGATTCTTCTGTGCTAAATTCATAAACTAAAAATCTAAAACTTTTCCATATAAAAGGAGAACACGCTTTACTTTTCCACAGATCAACGATCCATTTTTCGATTTCGTTTTCACGTTCTCTGCTTAGGGCCGGTTCGCCATGGCGACTCTTACAATCTGGAGATATTTCTACAGCATAATACGACATCACACCCACCTCAATTTAAATGCCATTGCGTCTTCTTCCAGTTCAAAATAGAAGTGTATATTAATATGGGTCCAATATCCTTTTGAATTTTTTTCAATCCATTTGTTCATTTTGTTGTAGTTTCTATTATTTCCGTAATATTTTTCATTACAAAGAACCATATGTGGGAATGCCTTTTCAATCAATACCATTAGATGGTCTTCTGTAATAAGTCCAAGCTTCCAAGTCATCATCCATGATACTAATCTATCTGAGTTGTTTTTGGTTCTTTCATGAAAATCGCTGGATACTTTTTCGATTTTATCATTAGTCATCTATGTCCACCTCAATTTAAATGCTGCTGCGTCTTCTTCATGTTTAAATCGTACGTTCATATAAAAGCCTGGATCAAATTCCCATCTTTCAGATCTTGGACCAAGATTTTCTAATAACCAGGTCGTGGTATCTTCGTTTATTGTCGAAAAAGACAAAGTCACAACATATTTCATATAGTAATTTACCATTTCCACATCATCTTAAATGCTACAGCATCTTCCTCTAGTTCGAAACTAAAGTGGGTTATGTAATATTTCCAATCGCCTCGAAGATTTTCTCTACACCATTGACAGATTTCATTATCTTGTGACCATGACGAAGTGCCTTTAATCTTTTCAACTTTATATTCGTATTCTACAAATCTCACAACCATCTCAATTTAAAAGCTGCCGCATCCTTAACTTCCATAAAATAAAATACCCAATGAGGACAATGCCCTGCTTTGTTTACTTGGCTTGAACAACACCAAGACGGATTACTTTGATAATATCTCAAATCAAGATTTTCTTTGCACCATCTAACTCGTTCTTCTTTTTCTTGATCGGTTATCCGGTTTTCAGCATCATGATCAGCAATAATATAATGCTTATAAAAAGTCATCATCCAATGAGTATGATTGGCATCCAGTTCTATATCATCCGACATTATTCCCACCTTAATTTAAATGCTATGGCATCGCCTTCTTTTAGAAAAATAAAGTCAATTGATCGTTGATTAACATTCATACAAACATATGATAATAATGTTTCTTCAGTCCATTGGCATATTTCTTTAAAATGATCGTTCCTTAACGGTCCCTGTAGCACAACTCTATATAGTGTTTCTTTAAGAATATCAATTTGAACTTCATTGTTATTTCGTGGCGGAAACTCTCTTGGATGTATTTGATTATATGAGATATGAATACATTTATTACAAATGTAAATATTACTACTGCCTTTTATTAAATTATCCACTTCGTTTTGATCGCGTTGACAAAACGAACATTTAAAATTGTCCATTAATCACTAATCTCCATAAAAAAATCTCTTACTTCTTGCTCTTTTTCATGTTTTCTAATTTGTTCGATAAGCGTGTAGATAATAAATTCTTCTACAGGACCTCCTCCATTCTTTTCTATTTCTCTACTAATATCCATCGCTTCGGATTGTATTTGAAGAATAATATCGTCTTCATCTTGTTCTTCAAGAAAACGAATAGAATAACGCTCCCAATTCTTATAGTCTTCCAAACGTTCTATTCTCAGTGTTAGTTGATCATGATCAAAATCTTCTTTGATTTCTTCGCGTATTTCGTCTGGAATTTTAATTACGATATTCTTAGACATTTTACAATCCATTCTCTTTTAAAAACTGATTTGTTCGAATTACTACTTCATTACATTCTTGTAAAATTGTTCCAGCCTCATATTCCAGCTCACTGCTAACCGGTTCTCTCATCATACGACGATAAGCAATTTGTTGTAGAGCAGAGCATTCTATGTTAATCTGTTCTTCGTGCGCTTCAAGTTGTTTTGTAAATGCTTCATTTTCTTCTTCAAAAAGCATAATACTAACAATTTTATTAGAGACTAGTTGGAGATTTGAAAACACACTTTCTCCATAGTCGCGTATGCCCGCGCAGCCGTAAGCAGAAGCAAGTATTACAGAGATAAAGATTGCTCTTTTTATATTCATTACACTTTTACATCTCCTATTTCCTATCATACCACACTAGTTTGAATGCCATTGCATGTTCTATGTTTCTAAATTTATATCCTGTGATAGTAAAATGAAGTTCGGTTTGAGGTACATCAAATCGAAATGTTACTCTTTTTCCTACAATATTATTTTCAAATAGCCAATCATTCATTTTTACAACATCACTATCAAAAATAATTTCCAACGAGACAAACAATTCATCATTTTGGAATTCGTTGAGTTTTTCGAGAGCAAGTTCACAAGAATCATATACTAAATGAACTGCTTCATGTGCTTCAATTAAAGTCACTGTTTTTGCCATTATGTCCACCTCAACTTAAAAGCTATTGCGTCTTCTTTAGTTTTAAAACACCAATATCCACCTGCTAGAAAAAACCATTCTTCTTCCTGTGGACCGAAGTTTTCATTACACCAAATTCTTGCCGGATGATCTAAAACTATTCCCTCTATCCTAACAAAATAATTAAAGGTGGTACCAAATATATCAAACTCTTTATATTTTTGGAAAAGTGGTTTAATAAAATCCGGCAGACTTTCAATCATTTCTTCATAGTTCATAACCATCTTAGTTTAAATGCCATAGCGTCGGTTTCATTGTAAAATCCGACACCCCATAACTGTCCCATTTCAAAGATATATTGCCAATCACCTTTGCTATTGTTTAGCCATTCGTGCATTTTTTCAGTAGATTGTTGTGAAGGCCACTCTTTGGGGTTGTGTGATGTCATCATATCTGGAGATCGGAAATGGAACTCATACAGAGGCATTTTTTCGGAATCATCCTCATCAGTATCAAAACCAAAGATACCTCTCATTCTCGCGGTAAGCCTCATTTATAATCACCTCTAAAAGTGTTTTAACTAATTTAGCAAATTGTAGGAGAAAAGTCAAATAGTAGTTATTGCCACCGAAGCTTGAAAGCGATGAAATCTTCTGGATTTTTAAAGTAAAAATCGGTTCCTATATTGGTGTTAGATGCTCTTACATCGAAGTCTTTTTTAAATTCGATTTTTAGTTCTTTAATACACCAATCGAACGCTCGATTATCTGGATATAGTTTTATTTTAATAGTATAGGGAAACTGTTCTATTAACGATCTTCTTGAAAAATCTTTATACATATTCCATGTTTATATCCATCTTAGTTTGAATGCTGCGGCGTCTATTGTTGCTTGATCGCAACTATTTGATTTTACACACATAAATCTTACTGTAATAAGATTGCTGTCGCATATAACTGTAAAAAAATATGTCTTACAATTATTTACACACCAACGTTCCATTTCGTGAACCATTGGACTATCATAATGTGCTTGGTTTGCTGGGAGCCTAAGGGTCACCGCAACCCATACATCAGGCATTTCATTCCAAAATTCTTCTTCGTTATGTTCCATTACTCGTATTTAATCATAGTTGGTCCAATTTATTGTTGAACAATATTAATAAATATACTAAATCGCGGAAGTAGATGCAATGAAAATATTTGAACTTTTTATTAAACCAAAAGACGAAGAAATAGAAGAACAGAACCCAAAAGCAAATGCTTACGCATTAACTGGTTCGGGGTTAGGTGGTGATGTCCGTAAGCCTGGTAAGGATACTAAACACCTAAAAAGTGTAAGAACACCTGGAACAACCTATTCAAGAACAAGCAAAAAACAGAACCGACCTGCTACTAAACACGGTGCGGTAGATGGATTTGTTGGATAATCGTTTTCTTCACAGCCGAAATATGCTATTATTATGGAAATTGGTATGGAGGTAACAAATGTCTTCTCGCATCGAGACCATTGAAGATCTTATGAAAGTCAGCGGTACTGCTGCGGCTGAATTAACGAAATCCGTGAAGCCTAAACCAGCTAAGCCAGCTAAGATTCTCAAGAAACCAAAACCTACGAAAAAAATAGATGGACCATACGTTCCAGTAATTCCCGCACATATTGATATAGAAGGTTTAAAAAATACTCCGATGGTTGTCCACGGGCGTCATAGAGCAATGACGAGAAAGCAGATCGTTAAGAAAATAGAAGAAGCTCCTGCTAGAGCAAAGACGTTTTCTGGATTTTATTATGATGGTGTAGCCGAGGGTCATAATAACTATGGCTATCTTATTGTATCTGTAAATGTAAAAAGAGAAGCCGAAATGCTCAAAAAATATCTTGAAGAGTTAGAACATGAAGGTTAAAATAGTTTCTACAGTAGAACAAAATGAAGCAATCCATAATTGGATTTTTCCAAGAAAAACAGATACGTCTGTTTTTTCTGATGACTGGTCAATTATTGAATGTGGTTATAAACAAGACCATGAGCTAAAAAGAACACTCATTGATGGAGTTTTATTAACAAAATATGATTACACAGTTTATGAAATTTTTCAGTTTGATAGCGAGAAAGATGCTAAGAAATTTCTTAAGAAATGGTCTGACTTTGTCGAAAAAGATTGACGTTGGATTTAGCATCCTTTATACTATGTTAACAGCTTAACAGGGAGAAAATAATAATGGCGTACCAAATGACTAAAGCACTTGAGTCGTTGACTATCGCACGTATCGCGCTTTTGCTTAAACAACCGTTCTTTGGAACGTTGGCAATGAGGCTTCGTCTTATTGAGGTCGACGAAAAAACAGCAGAAAAGATGGCTACGGCCGCAGTTGATGGACGCAATATGTGGTACAATCCGAAGTTTATCAATTCTTTGGATAAGGAAGAAAATATGTTTTTGGTTGGACATGAAGTTCTCCACTGTGTCTTCAATCATCTCTGCAGACGATTTGATCGTGATCCCAAATTGTATAATATGGCTGCGGACTACGTCATCAATGCAACATTAGTTGAGGCCGGATTTAAGATGCCTAAGATTGGGCTCTACAACGAAAAATTCTTAAATTGGACGACGGAAGATGTTTACGATTACTTAATTGAAAACAACGTCAAGCCGCAACCAACACTTGATGTTCATCACGGCGATCCTGGATATCCTGGAGATGAAGAAGGTGAAGGCGAAGGCGAAGGCGGAATTGGCGATGAAGAACGCAAAAAAATGGAAGACGAATGGAAAGACGCTGTTATTCAAGCAGCTCAACAGGCGGGAGATCTTCCAGCTGGTATTCGACGCCTTATTAAAGATGTCACCGAACCACAAATGGATTGGAAACAGATTTTACAGATGCATCTACAGAGTTTGGTTAGGACGGATTACACATTTATGCGTCCAAACAAACGAACATTCGGTATGGGTATCACTATGCCATCAATGGATGTGGATGACATGATTAAAGTTTGTATCGCTGTTGATACATCGGGTTCCATGACAGATGAGATGCTAAGAGATATTTTGTCAGAAGTTAAAGGTGTTATGGATGCCTTCAGTGGATACGAAATTCATATTGCTTGTTTTGATACTGAAGTTTACAACTATCAATGTTTCACGCAAGAAGATGATTTAACAACGTATGAACCAAAAGGTGGAGGTGGAACCGAGTTTATGGCTTGGTGGAATTGGGCTGAAGAACAAGACTGGATTAGCGAAGTGAAAAAATGTTTGTTCTTTACAGATGGTTTTCCGTTTGGTGAATGGGGTATTGATGATCTTGTTGATACGTTATGGATTGTCCACGGAAGCTACAATGAAGGTCCGTTTGGCACTACTATCTTTTATGATGAACATAGGAGGGACAAATGAGTGACACAAATGAACACGATGTAAGGGTTGCTAGGATAACAAATATAGCATGTGTCACAGCATTTGTTGTTTTTGTAATGAGTATTGCGACTTATAATATTCATGCCACTGTGCTTGAAAGCCAAAATATTGCCGCAGAAACTGAGCTTGTTCGAGCACAAGCAGAGTTTGAGACAAAACAAAGTGACGCAATTCAATACCTCATCGATGGCAGCATAAATCCAATCGCTGCGCGGTGTGCGATTGTTGGTTGGAGCGGACCAGAAGAAACAACTATTTGCGCTCTTTTTACTAAGGAAGTCAACATTCTTCGAGATTAAAATGTCTAAACGAATTTCCGCAACTGGATGGACGCATCTTAAAAGGACATATCCTGATGATGTCTCCAAAATGCATCATCTAAACATTCCGGTCAATCGTTTTAATGTTTTCTTAACAAAACGACTTCGACGAAAAAGAAAAGAAAAACTACAAGATAAGAAGATGACAAATATTGATCGATATGGTCAACAATTAGGTTATATTTTGGACTGGCTTGATGAAAACTGTAACGATATGTATTACGCCGAAAATGAAGGCATAACGCAGTATACATCGGATATGAGTGTCGGATTTTATTTCATGGAAGAAACCGATGCTATGGCATTTAAGTTAATGTTTGAGTAGGAGATGATGAGTAAAATAGCTGATATTATATTTCATCCGTTTGTTATAGCTATGACGGCTGTTATTGCTGTTATTGCTGTTGTCGTTATTGTATATGAAACTCCTATTAGTTCAGGATATATTACCGGAAAAGAGTTTGTTCCTTATCATGAATGGACGACGGAAGAAGAATCTTGTATTAATGTTGGTTCAATACCGATTTGTACCGAATATACAGCCCATCATTCTGCACCAGACACATGGTATATAACAATCAAAAATGAAAATGATGAGGGTAAGATTAGGACAAGAACTGTTAAGGTGTCAGAAGATTTATATGAAAAAGCCGATCAAGGTGAGTATTTTATGATTCCTGGTGAAAATAGTGAATGAAACATGGATGACCGCAAGTCATCATATTGCTAAGCGGTATGGAGAAACATTTCTATTTAACGATCGTCCTTTAGAAAGATTTGAATATTTAGATGTAATGGGTTTATTTGAGACCGGCTGGATAGTCTATAATCATACTAGAAGTGGTCATGATTTTGGATATCCAAAATAATGAATAAACAATGGATTGAAGCGAGTTTTCGTAGTGCTAAACGTTGTTGCGACGGTACCTTTACTCCTCCTTTAAAACGATTTGAATATTTAGACGCAGTGGGTTTATTTGAGACCAGTTGGATGATTTTTGACCATGCTGCTAATGCTGGTAATGGTTTTGGATATCCCGTCAAAAAGACTTGACATTTCAACAAAAGAGCGTATACTACTAAATAGTTAATGAGACACGGATTTAGACCGGTTTCAAAAATGGATCCAAAAGGGTCACAAATGTTAACAAGATGTTAACCCATGAAAGTGAGGTGGCAGATATGACAAGCAAAGAAGCCTTCGTTCAGGCGAGAACAGACAAATATTTCAGTAAGACAAAACACATCGTTGAGATGCATGGCGAGAAAGAGGTCACTTATGGTGTCTTCATTCGGCGCGACATTATAGTTGCTGTCCAACCTGCGCTCGATCTCATCAAGAAATATTGCCCAGAAGCAAAAGTTGTCCGACTTCATCGTGAGGGAACAATTCTTCCAGCAGAAACAAAAATCTTTACAGTCACTGGTCCTTTCAGCAAACTCGTAGAGCTTGAAACCCTCTTTCTACAGAAAGTAGGGTTTGCTTGTGTGTCGGCATACAACGCTTATAAAATGACATCAGCACTCCCCAAAGTTCCGTTTATGGATATGCACGCGCGACACGCAACAGGCGATGACATGTGCGTTTTGTGCGCGTATGGGGCAAGTGTTGGTTCTAACACTTCTAAAAATATAGGAGCCAAAGGCTTTATTGGCTCAGCAAATGACATTACATCAAAATTCTTTGGTGCCGAAAAAGGTATGGGCACGATGCCACATGCTATTATCGGATATGCTGGCAGTACACTTGAATCAGTCAAAATGTATGTCCAAGCAAATCCAGATGATATAAACATCACCGCCTTGGTTGACTATTATGGCCAAGAAATCACAGACAGCTTGAGAGTTGCGGATTGGTTTTACAATGAAGAGCATCTTGATGAAAAAGGAAAGGTACTCGGTGTTAGGCTTGACACACATGGCGGAAGATTCGTCGAAGGGCTCGATTATGAGAAAAGTGTGAAAATCGTTTGCGATTGGCTTCATGTTCATGACGAATATGAGGCTGTTAAAACGGTTATGGATAATCGCACATACGACATGTACACCTTACACATTACAACGGATAAGATCCGTAAACTGTTGTTTGGCACGGGCGTTAGCGCCGCAAATATTATCAACATGCGAAACATTCTCGACGCTAATGATTATCAAGGTGTAAAGATTATTGCATCGAGCGGGTTCAATCCATTCAAATGCGACATTATGGCCAAAGCTGGCGCGCCGATTGATATGGTTGGAACTGGTTCATTTCTACCAGAAAAGTTAAGTGAGACTTATGCCACTGCTGACATTTACGAATACGATGGCGTAATCAGCATCAAAGTGGGTCGAGAATGGTTAGCTGAATAAGGAAAGTAGGAAAGATAAAAAAATATACGTGTAAGAGGACAAAACAATGTATTATGTAATAGGTGGTGAATATACCGACACAGATTTCAAAGAGTTTACAGACGGTAAAGGCGAAGAATATGGACCGTTTAAAACTTATGAAGAAGCAAAAGAAATTTGGCGCAAGCATTCGTGGTTAAATGTTGACATCTGTAACTGTCGATTTAGTATAAAGGAAAGAAAATAATGCGTTGGAATAATACAACTAACTGGAAAAAAGCAAGCCGCAATACATTATGGTGTTTGTTAGGCTGCTCTATTGGAGATTTTGCTACCATTTTATTCTTCCAAACATATTATCCAGCATCATCAGTCATCTTAGTTATGCTGTTGGCCATAGTGAATGGATTGATTACCAGCATTATGCTTGAAACAGTTATATTAAGGATCAAGGATAGCTTTAGTTGGCTTGCGGCTTTTAAGGTTGCTGTAGGAATGAGCCTTATTTCGATGATTTCGATGGAGGCTGCAATGAATATAATCGACGTAGTCCTAACCGGTGGGGCGATGTTAACATTATGGGCCATACCTGTTATGCTGATAGCTGGCTTCATAACTCCGATGCCATACAATTATTGGCGTTTAGAGAAACACGGTAAATGTTGTCATTAAACAAGAGGAAAGAGAAAATGGCTAAAGATAAAGAATATGAATTAGTTTTATGCGATGGTGTTGAAGGTCGAAGCATTTATTTAAACGATGTTCGTATAGCTGGACCAAAACCTTGGGGTGGTGGAAAAACTTTGGCTCGATGGGTGGTTAAAGAATCTCATTTGTTAAATGCTATTCCTAATCTTAACAAGGGAGAAGAATAATGAAACTTCCAGGTGACGAAATTATAAGAACATACATAGATGATGAAGGCATTGAAGTTACTGTTGTCAAAGGTTATGACGGTAAAATATATCATTGTTGGGAGGCAGAATGTTCTAAAGACGTAGAACGGATGATACAAAAAGGTGCCAAACAGCATGGAATAGAAGATTGGGAATATCTGAATATGGCGCTCGAAGAGATGTTAAAACAACATGCTGAAGAAGACGAGAAACGAAAATTCATTGAGGAGATATCAGAGTGATGACTAACCGATTAACCAAAAACCAAATTATGTTTTTGAATCGAGTTAAATATGCTTCTCGTGGTGTGCCTCTTTCCGGAGGCTTATTGAGAACAGCACGCTCTTTAAACAAACGTGACTTGGTCACTATTGTTTATTACACTGATTGGAGTAACGATGGATATGTAGACATCGTTATGCGAGCTTTTTATACCAACAAAAATAAACAAGGAGATAAGAAAAATGTTTGAATATCCTTTTGAAATGGCAGCAAATACAGCAACGATGGTTGTTGTTAATAGAAAGACGGGACAAATTCTTCTTGGCAAAAGAAAAGATAGTTCTGAAGCATTCCCAGGTTGTTGGTGCTTACCTGGTGGTTATCTAAACGCCGGCGAAGAACGGCTTATAACTACGGCCAGGCGAGAGCTAAATGAAGAATGTAATATTGATATCGTGGAAGAGCATTGGCACAGTTTTTATGTCGATGACGTGCCTGGATCAGATCCAAGATACAAACAGGTTGTTAACAATTGCTTCTACTCATTTATTGGTGAAGAAGAAGCAAAAAACGCTAAAGCAGGCGATGACATCCAAGAGTTAAAATGGGTAGATGTATGGGAAGCACGCAAAATGGAACTTGCTTTTGCACATAATGACGTCGTTTGGGAGTTTATGTTAAAGACACCAAGAGATTAATTTCAATCCATAGGAGGGTTAGAAAATGACAAACTTAAAAAACCAAATTCTCGAGATGAGTCGTCAGAACACAATCGGAGAACTTTCTCCATGGTTCGATGCAAAACTCGACGAATTTATCGAAGGCGATAATACTTTATTGCCCAATCCAATTTTTCTTAGCGAAGATAAGCTACTTGAATTAAAGGCAAGCATCATCGCCGATCTTGAAAAATATTCCAAACAAACAGGCGTTAATAGTGTTGTTCTTGGAATGAGCGGCGGCGTGGATAGTGCGTTAACTGCTGCTTTGTTTAAGCAAGCTGGATGGCTAGTTATTGGCGTGACAATGCCAATTCATCAAAATGTTGAGGAAACCGAACGCGGAATCGAAGCTTGCGCTGCTTTAAATGTTGCACACGTTAATATTGATTTGAGTCACGATTTTGACCGTATGGTTCAAACTATGGAACTCGTCGATGTTGATTTGGCCCATGATACAAAAGCGTCGCGTATTCGTCGTGGAAATATTCGTGCTCGGCTCCGAATGATTACTCTATACAATCTTGCTTCTACTAGTGGAGGATTGGTGGCAAGTACAGATAATCTCAGTGAGCTTGCTGCTGGATTCTGGACTCTACATGGCGATGTCGGCGATTTGAGCCCAATCCAGTCGTTGCTAAAGAGTTGGGAAGTTCCAATGCTTGCTCGGCTAACAGGTGTCCCAGAGGAAGTTTGGAAAGCCAAGCCAACCGATGGATTAGGAATCGCCGATGGCGACGAAGCACAGTTTGGAATGAGTTATCTTGAAATGGACTTAATGCTAATGTCTGTTCTTAGAACTAATGCAGATTGGGTCTTTTATGATGAAGCAGTAGCATCCGGCGGCATTACACTTACTAAGATTGCAGATCATCTTGGTATTGATAAAGACAGTAGAGCTCAGGAAGTTTTTACGAGTTTGACTGACAGGATGGGCACTACATGGTTTAAACGTATTAGTCCTGTAAATATCCAACATTCCTTTGATCATACTCGTTATTGTAGTCTTGAGCATTTTGACATAGAGTTATTCAGGCCCAAAATCGTGAGAGAAAATAAAGGAGTGTAAAGATGGGTGATAAAAACCTTGCACTAACGATCACTGAACAATATGAAACAGAAGCACTTTGTAGTATTTTTGGCGAAGAAAATATGTTTAACCTTCGATATGATCTTGATGAAGATTCTGAAATCGAATACGAACTTGAAGTTGTAGTTCGACGTGTGGAGAAGAAAAAGAATGGATGATTTCTATGAAATCATAACTTCGGAGGAGCCCAACTGTATCGACAAGTTGGATGGGCTTCCTTTATAGAACGGAGAAAAGCTAGAGTTAATTTGGCCAGATCATACACATACATTTGAAACGATTTTTATTAAAACATGGAATATCAAAACAAGAGATGGAATCATTCTTTACAGCAAGGCCCATGTTATCATTAGCTTCAAACAGTTGCCAGCTAAGATAAGAATAGTTGGCTTACAGGCGAGGAGAGTAAAATGAACAATAGGGTAGGTTTAATGGTCGGGCGTTTTCAGCCGCTTCATAG
>SDBV01004613.1_pt1 | contig 19719 bp, 13 predicted proteins | sample 2277081 | NCBI WGS metagenome assembly SDBV01 (sample SAMN10402039, study PRJNA504765) | marine sediment metagenome | isolation source: marine sediment core GS10_PC15, 223 cmbsf | place: Arctic Ocean: Southern Knipovich Ridge | collected 2010
CCCGTCTTTTCCTTATCAGCACTGGTAAACGACCCCTTTACGTGTCCGAACAGCTCGCTTTCCAGCAAATTCGTCGTCAGTGCCGCACAGTTGATCGCCACGAACTTGCTGTCCGATCCGTGCCGTAATATATGCACAGCCTTAGCTGCCAGTTCCTTACCTGTCCCCGTCTCGCCGATGATCAGTATCGGGTTGCATGAGCTGGAGGCGACGATCTTGATCATTTTAAGCATCTTCGCCGTCGAATCGCTTTTGCCGACGATCGAAACCGTAGCAGGACAGTCTTCCGCGAAGTAGTAGTTCTTTTGTTTTTTATTTGATTTGTGCCCGGCGTTTATGTTGTCGATGATAACCGCCAGCCGTTTGTAGTCCTTGCTGCCGTTGAGGTAGTCGTACGCGCCGAGGCTAAGCATTGTTTCGGAATAGTCGTCTTTGGAGGAACCTGCAACGATGATCGGGGTGCTGATTTTCCTGGACGTTGCCTCAGCGAGAAGATTGCAGACATCCTTTTTGTGTGTGGATTTACAGACGAGGATCATGTGCGGATCGACGTTGTCTATCGTTTCCCAGATGTTCTTTACGTTGTCAGCGGCGAACAGTTGCTTTGTAAACGGCCGTGCCAGATCGTGCGTTTCGGGCTCTTTACCAACAACGAGAATCTTATCTAATGCCATATTGACTTATCTTTCGTCTCGCCCGGTTATCAATTGCAGTGCCTGTCTTTACACGCCTGCCGATCGAAAAAACACCTCAACCGACAAAACCCGCATGTCCGACTAGAATCGGCGTTTTTTCGTCATTTACTTTAATATTTATAGGACCTTTTGATAATTAAAACCTTTTTTTTAAACCCTTTACGAACCAATGTGTACGCCAGTGACCGCGACATACAACATGTAGTGTCTGCCGCCCGCGACGTAGCTTTAGCGAAGACGGAAGCTTTCTTGTCGCGTCGACCTGTAGCGTCGTAGCTCGTAGAGCGTAGACGTAAGTGAAACGGAGACGGAAGCGAAGACGGGTACTGAAATGCCGAAGCGAAGGAGGCTAATTAATAATTTGAAATGCTACCGATCAGGGCGAAATAGCTTGAGCGAAGCGGCTCCACACCTACTATCTAATATCTAAAACCTACTATCTCAGATGCAGAGCATCTGCCATCCGCGGTTTCTTTTCTTGCTTTTTCCCTCATAAACCAACTCTGGCCAACGGCCGACTCCACAATTCGTAATCCGTAATTTATAATCATTTTTTTTGCCTGTCCTGAGTGCAACCAAGGATCTCCTATCCCCTCTCTTTTTCTCTTAATCCCTGTGGCAAAAAATACCTTTTGATTCAGCCGTAGTTTACGCCTTAGGTGGCTGGAAGTTTTGAACATTATCTTTTAGATATTAGGATTTGTTTAGGATTTAGATATTAGGATTTAGTGCTTTTCCTCTTAAACCACCCCCGGCCAAAAGCCGGACTCCACAATTCGTAATTCGTAATTTATAAGTCGTAATTCAGGCCTATTCGTGCCTTTTTTTCCACTTTTTTCCGTCTTTTTGCGTTCTTTTTATCATTAAAGGGTGTGTTTTAGCGCGGAATTTTGTCTCAAATGCAATTTATGCCCAAGGTAGGCTTCTGGTATTCCCTATACCGGATGCGTATTGTCATACGTTGAGGATTAGGGATATGCCAGGTAACGTAGCAGTTAACCCATTGTAACGAAACGAGACCCGGACTCGTTTTGTTACATGCTAATGGTGGAATGGTTTAAGGATCTCCCTCTTTTAACAATTCCCTTGACAATTGATACATTTACTCTATATTGGAAGGCAATGGAGGATAGCATGGGAGTCCGGAGGCTCTTCATTTCGTTCTATTCATTTTCTATTTGTACATGTCTATACTTTTGGAGGAAGGAAAATGAAAAATCTATTAACCATTTCGCTGTCTGTGTTGTTGATTTTTGCCGGAGTAGCGGGTGCCTGTCCCAGAGCAGATATTACGGGCGATTGCAAGGTTAACCTGGAAGATTTTGCTATTATGGCATCTCATTGGCTGGCTGATGAGTCTTCAAGTTTCGTAACGACCTGGAACACGTTCGCCGGTGACGGCACGACGGTTACCCTGGCGCTAGCCGGTACGGTGGACGCTACTATCGACTGGGGAGACGGCACTGTTGAAACCGTAACCACTCCACCTCCGCCTGTCCACGACTATGGTTCCGACGGAATGTACACCGTCTCGGTTACCGGCAGCGTAACAGCATACAACAGCGCTTTCAACGGCGGTGGGTCCCCTTATTCCGAAGAAGCAAAGCTGATAAGCGTCGACAACTGGGGTGGGCTCGGCTTTACCAGCATGTACTTTGCGTTCTATCGGTGCTCGAATCTCGTTTCAGTACCGACTACTTCGGACGGAATTGAAGCTGTCACAGACATGAGCAGGATGTTCTGGGAGGCGTCGTTGTTCAACCAGGACATCGGCAGTTGGGATACCTCCAGCGTCACCGACATGAGATATATGTTCTACGATGCGGACTCGTTCAACGGTAACATCGGCGCCTGGGATACCTCTAACGTCACCGACATGCACGCGATGTTCGCCAATGCGTCGTCGTTCAACCAGGACCTGTCCGGATGGTGCGTCACAGCGGTTTCTGACCATTCTAATTTCGATGACTTCGCTATCAGTTGGGCACTGCCGCGGCCCATCTGGGGAACCTGTCCTGATCCTGCTGCCTTCGTAACGACCTGGGATACGAACCTCGGGGCTGGCACGACGGTTACCCTTGCGCTGGCTGGTACTGTGGGCGCTACTATCGACTGGGGGGACAGCACTGTTGAAACCGTAACTACTCCTGGTCCGCATGTGCACGATTACGGTTCCGACGGGACCTACACCGTCTCGGTTACCGGCAGCGTGACAGCGTACAACAGCTCAGACAACGGCGGCGTGACTTCCGAGCGCGAAAAGCTTATTAGCGTTGATAACTGGGGACAACTGGGCTTGGCCAGCATGTACTCTGCGTTCTATAACTGCTCGAACCTCGTTTCGGTACCGGGTACTTCGGACGGGATTGAAGCTGTTACCTACATGGGCTTTATGTTCTCCGGTGCGTCAGCATTCAACGGGAACATCAGCGGCTGGGATACCTCAAGCGTCACCAACATGTCCGCGATGTTCCTCTATGCGTCGTCGTTCAACCAGGACATAGGCAGTTGGGATACCTCTAACGTCACCAACATGAGCTATATGTTCGGCGATGCGTTGGCGTTCAACCAGGACCTGTCCGGATGGTGTGTCGAGCTGATTCCTTCTGAGCCGACCGGGTTCGATAACGGTGCCGCCAGTTGGGCACTGCCGCGGCCAAACTGGGAAGCCACCTGCCCGTGATGAAAGGCAGCCTGACTTGTGACGGCGGATTCTGTGTTGTCCTGAGCGATTAGCTCTGCCGTAGAAAGCGATTTTACCCTTGACAAAAGGGCGTTCTATGCTATAATTGTGATTGATTTGGGGGCCAACAATTTTTTTTTAAGGAGAAATGAAATGAAAAGGCACACAATTGTAATTCTTGTGGTTGTATTGTTCTCAATGAGTGGAATGGTTAGCGGGTTGGTTCTACCAGGAGATTATAACGGAGACTGGAAGGTAGATCTTGAAGATTTTGCTATTGTGGCATCTCATTGGTTGACTGACTGGTCTTCTCGCTTCATAACGACCTGGGACACAAACCTCGGTTCCGGCACGACGGTCACCCTGGCGCTGGACGGTACTGTGGACGCTACTATCGACTGGGGAGACGGCACTGTTGAAACCGTAACTACTCCTGGCCCTCATGTGCACGACTACGGCGTTGACGGGACCTACACCGTCTCGGTTACCGGCAGCGCGACAGCATACAACAGCGAATACAACGGAGGCGGGATTTTCGAGCGCGCAAAGCTGGTGAGCGTCGATAGCTGGGGGCAACTGGGCTTCACCAGCATGTACTATGCGTTCAATGAGTGCTCGAACCTCGTTTCAGTGCCGGGTACTTCGGATGGTATTGAAAACGTCACCGACATGGGCAGGATGTTCTACGGTGCGTCGTCGTTTAACGGCAACATAGGCGGCTGGGATACATCCAGCGTAACCGACATGACCGAAATGTTCTACGGTGCGTCGTCGTTCAACGGGAACATAGGCGGCTGGGATACCTCCAGTGTCACCGACATGGGCGTGATGTTCGGCGATGCGGAATCGTTCAATCAGGACATCGGCGGCTGGGATACCTCCAGCGTTATCGAGATGGGCTGGATGTTCTTCCGTGCGTATGCATTCAACCAGGACATCGGCGGCTGGGATACCTCCAGCGTCAGCGACATGGGGTTGATGTTCGACGATGCGTGGTCGTTCAACCAGGACATAGGCGACTGGGATACCTCCAGTGTCACCGACATGAGCTGGATGTTCTCCGATGCGTTGTCATTCAACCAGGACCTGTCCGGATGGTGCGTCGAACTGATTTCTTTTGAACCGGTCGATTTCGATTACGGCGCCTTCAGTTGGATACTGCCGCGGCCGGTCTGGGGAACCTGCCCTGATCCTTCTGCCTTCGTAACGACCTGGGATACGAACCTTGGGGCCGGTACGACGGTTACCCTTGCACTGGCCGGTACAGTGGACGCTACTATCTACTGGGGGGACGGCACTGTGGAAGCCGTAACTACTCCGGGTCCGCATGTCCACGGCTATGGTTCCGATGGGACCTACACCGTCTCGGTTACCGGCAGCGTGACAGCGTACAACAGCTATGACAACGGCGGTGGGATTGGCGAGTGCGAAAAGCTTATAAGCGTCGATAACTGGGGGCAACTGGGCTTTACCAGCATGGAATATGCGTTCTGGGACTGCTCGAATCTCGTCTCAGTACCGGGTACTTCGGCGGGGATTGAAGACGTCACCGACATGAGCAGGATGTTCTACAGTGCGGACTCGTTCAACCAGGACATCGGCAGTTGGGATACCTCCAGCGTCACCAACATGAGCTGGATGTTCTACTGGGCGTCGACGTTCAACGGGAACATAGGCGGCTGGGATACCTCCAGCGTCACCGACATGAGTAACATGTTCTACCGTGCGTATGCGTTCAACCAGGATATAGGCGGCTGGAATACCTCTAACGTAACCGACATGTACGCAATGTTCAGGCATGCGCACTCGTTCAATCAGGACATAGGCAGCTGGGATACCTCCAGCGTCACCGACATGAGCGATATGTTCCGCAGTGCCAGTGCGTCAGCGTTCAACCAGGACATTGGTGGCTGGGATACCTCCAGCGTCACCAATATGCGCGGGATGTTCTGGGGTGCGTTGTCGTTCAACCAGAACATAGGCGGCTGGAATACCTCTAATGTCACCAACATGCACGATATGTTCCGCCGTACGTCGTCGTTCAACCAGCCAATAGGCAGCTGGGATACCTCCAGTGTCACCGACATGTGGTTGATGTTCCACAATGCGATCTCGTTCAACCAGAACCTGTCCGGATGGTGCGTCACGAATATTACTTTTATGCCGACCCTTTTTGATACCGGCGCCATCAGTTGGACACTGCCTGATTCACGGCCCATCTGGGGGACCTGTCCGTAATAGGATAAATCAACGGGGCTGTGGGCATAAGCTTGCAGCCCTTTTTCATGCGCTAAGGGGTTATCCTATCTTCCTGTCCTGCTCAATTGCCAAATCCGGTTGTACGTCGATTATCTTTCTCAGTGAGTCTCTTTGGGTTCTTTGTTTCGGCCTTTTTATTCTCTTTTAGTTTCTTTTCTCTGAGGCACAACTAAAGACCTCAGGGGTCTTTTCCGGTGGTTTAGGGCAATTCATGCCCCAGGTATTTAAGCACTCGGCTATCAGCTTTTATCTTTTTTAAAATCCGCGCCATCTGCGCAATCCGCGGTTTCTTTTCGTGCTTTATTCGCTTCAAAATTCATGTTTTTAGTGTTAATTCGTGGCCAAAACACCCTTTTTTTATGCTTTTCAGGCATTTTTTTGCCTGTCCTGAGTGCAACGAAGGATCTCCAGACCTCTTTAAATAGCCCCGCGCAAGTTTACGCCTTAGTTTACGCCCAAGGTGGTGCGGCTCCACAGCTACTATCTAATATCTAAAACCTAATATCTCAGATGCTTCGCATCTGCCCTCTGTGCCCTCTGTACTCTCTTTTTCCTCCCTGGCTCGCCATAGCCTTGGCGACGGCGGCTGTGGCAAAAAATACCTTTAATCCGGCGAAGCCGGAAGTTTTGAACATTATCTTTTAGAGGTTAGGATTTGTTTAGGATTTAGATATTAGGATTTAGTGCTTTTTTATAAATTTTGTTAAAAAATTATAAAACAACTTGACTTGTTAATTATATAGTGTATAATATAAACAGTGGGGGGATTGAAGCATGTATCAGCCGGAGGCTGAAGATGGCAACTGCCATCCTATACGCTATCCGCTGTACGCTATACGCTAGTTATGAAATAGCGCAAAAACGTTACAAGAATGTTACAGTTTGGATCTTTGAAAATTGAAAATAGTCAATAAAAAATAGAAAATTGAAAACCGCCCATCTTTTTGAATCAAAAACGAACTTTAGGGCGTTTAAAGCCTAAAAACGATGACCAAAAAACGCAAAAACGAACAAAAACGAACAAAAAAAACACAATTATGAACAAAAACGAACAAAAACGCGCACGAAAGGAGGACTAAAAGCAAAGCAATTAAAACTAAATAATGGCACAAAAAAGTTTCTTTAGTTAAAAGCCTGTTCTTTTGAACTGTTTTTCAAGCTCATTTAGCGAGAATTTGATGGTTGTCGGCCTTCCATGCGGACATCTGCTGGCCCGTTCGACGGTATCCTTGTCTTTTAGAAGCTGTTCTATCTCGGCTTGAGTGAGTGGTTGCCCGGCTTTTACGGCAGCCTTGCAGGCAGTCATATCGAGTACTTCGTGCAGCAGCCTTTCGGCATCGAGGGCACCGGCCTTTTCTGTTAAGGTATCCAGAAGATCGGATGTAAAGTCCAGCGGTTTGACCTTTTCGAGCATCGACGGGAACGATTGTATCGCCATCGTTGTCGGCCCGAACGGTTCGAGCTCAATGCCAAGCTTTGCGATAAGATCGGAGTTATCTTTTAGGAGTTCGGTCTGCTGATCGGTGACTTCAAAAGTTTCGGGTATTAGCAGCCGTTGCGAGGTTAATTGTCCTTCGGCGACTTTCCTGCAAAGATCCTCGTAAATAATTCTTTCGTGGAGGGCGTGCTGGTCGACGATCATAAAACCTTCTTCGGTTTGTATTACGATATAGCTGTTATGGAGTTGGAGATATTTTTTTGCTTCGGCGGTGTATTCCGTCCTCATAGCGTTTTGCGTATCGAACTGGCCCGGATAAGTTGTTGGTGCGGATCCGGCAGGGCGTGAGGGGAAGTTAAGGTGCTGTTGGGAAGACTGTTCGGAAGCTGACTTCTGGAAAAAGTCCGCCATCGCTTCTCTTACCTTTTGTCTTCTTGCATGTTCGCCATGACCTGTTACGGGGTTATCAGCCAGATGGGCGATCGGGGACGGCATATGAGCGTGGACGTCAAGATCCATGCCGAGGAGTTTTTCACGAAGCAGCGAAAGTACCTGAGAGTGTATCAGGTTTGCATTTTCAAAACGCACCTCGATCTTTGTCGGGTGTACGTTGACGTCGTAGGAGTCGGTCGGCACTTCCAGAAAGATAAAGACTATGGGGTTTTTGTTAGGTTCGATAAGTCCGCGGAAAGCCTCGCGTATTGCGTGGGAGATGAACTTGTCCCTGATGTATCTTCCGTTTAAAAAGACGTACTGGAATTTTGTCGTCGATCTTGCGTGTGACGGTTTTGCCATGAGTGCTGTTATGCGGGAACCTTTGTCTTGCAGCTCTGCACGTACGAGATCGGCGGAGATGTTCTTGCCAAGCAGCGATTCTATTCTCTCGGCAAGGGTTGTGTTTGCGATGAGCCGGTAAAGCTGCCGGTTGTTATGCACCAGCGTCATGTCGAGTTTGTCGTTTGCAAGGGCGATGCGTGTGAACTGTTCTGTGATGTGGCTGATCTCTGTGTTTGCTGTTCTCAGGAATTTTCTTCGTGCCGGGAGTTTGTAGAAAATATCCCTTACGGTTATCGTTGTTCCATAGTCGGCGCTGTCGGGTCTTATCGGTTCTGATTTTCCGCAGTCTATCTCCAGCGTGTTTGCCTGTATCGAATCGGCTGTTCTGCTTGTTATTGTCATCTTGCTTATGGATGCGATGGAAGCTAGTGCCTCGCCTCTAAAGCCCAGCGTTGAGATGTTGACAAGATCGTCGGAGGTTTTTATCTTGCTGGTTGTGTGGGGCATGACGGTTTTTTGCAGGTCCGCTTCGTCCATTCCGTCGCCGTCGTCGGTAACGGAGATGAGTTTTCTTCCGCCGTCTTCGACGTATAATGTAATTTTTTTTGCACCGGCGTCGATGCTGTTTTCGAGAAGCTCCTTAACGACGCTTGCGGGTCTTTCGATGACCTCGCCGGCAGCGATCATGTTGATCATATTATCGTCAAGGACGCGTATTTTACCCATCAATAACTCCTAAGGCCCTGGTGTAAGGGGATTACAACAGCAGGTTTTGGCCTGTCATATCTTCCGGTTGCTCAAGGCCCATTATAGCCAGCAGTGTTGGCACTACGTCTGCGAGTTTCCCGTCTGCCATTTTTCTGCCCCTGGCTTGCTCGTCGAAAACTATGAAAGGAACACTGCCGACGGTATGGGCCGTGTGCGGCATGTCGTTATCAAAATCCCACATCCTGGAAAAGTTTCCGTGATCCGCGAGTATAACGGCTGCTGAGCCGAGGGCTTTTACCTTATCGAGTATCCTTCCGACGCATTGGTCCACGGTTTGTGCGGCTTTTATTGCTGCTTCCAGCACGCCGGTGTGTCCTACCATGTCGGGGTTTGCGAAGTTGGTGATTATGACATCATGTTCGCCTGCTTCTAGTTTTTCCATTATCGCATCGCACACCTGGCAGGCACTCATCTCCGGCTGGAGGTCGTAGGTTTCGACTTTCGGCGAGGGTATGATCTTTCTGTCCTCGCCGGGGAAGGGATCCTCTCTTCCGCCGTTGAAGAAGAATGTTACGTGTGCGTATTTTTCTGTTTCTGCGCATCTGAACTGCTTTAGTCCGAGTTCGCTGATATATGCACCTGCGATATTTTTCATCGCGTCGGGTTTCTTGAATGCAACCGGTGCCTTGATCGTTCCGTCATATTCAGTCATGCAGACATAATAAACACTCGGCCGATTGGCTCTTTTAAAGCCTGCAAAGTCGTCGTCTACGAAAGCACGGGTAATCTCTCTTGGTCTGTCGCCGCGGAAGTTAAAGTATACAAGGCTGTCGCCGTCTTCTACTATAGCCAGCGGTTTTCCGTCGTCGCCTGTTATCATTACCGGTTTTACAAATTCGTCGGTTTCATCTTTTGCGTAGCTGTTTTTGATTGCCTGCTGTGCGTTTGGTGCGGTATCGCCGATGCCTGATGTCAGGCAGTCGTACGCTTTTTGCACGCGTTCCCACCTGTTGTCGCGATCCATGCCGTAGAACCTTCCGGCGATCGAGGCGATCTTTCCAGTTCCTATTTCGGCCATTTTTTGTTCGATGTCGTTAAGGTAGCCTGCTCCGCTTGTTGGCGGTGAGTCGCGTCCGTCTGTAAGTGCGTGCAGGTAAACTTCGGTAAGATCGTTCTTCTTTGCCATTTCGCAGATAGCGTAGAGATGTCCGAGTAGGGAGTGTACTCCGATATCGCTGCAGAGGCCGATCAGGTGCAGTTTGGCGTTATTTTTCTTTGCGTTGTTAATTGCGTTTAGCAGTTCTTCATTGTCGAAGAACGATCCTTCGCGTATCGCTTTTGTTATTCTTACGGATTGCTGGTAGACGACTCGGCCAGCACCGATGTTTTGGTGTCCGACTTCGCTGTTACCCATTGTTCCGTCGGGGAGCCCTACGTCTTCGCCGCTGGTTTCGATAAGGCAATTCGGATATTCGCTCATGAGCATATCGTCAACAGGTGTCATTGCGCACTTTATGGCGTTGAATTTATCTTCCTCTGGTCTTGGGTTGTATCCCCAGCCGTCGCGGATTATCATTACAAAGGGTTTTCTCTGTAGTTTTACTTTTTTGTCTTCCATCTAAGCCTTTGACGCCTTCCTTATTACATGCATGATAATTAATGATTTTAGAACAGCCTGTTATGGTATGAAAACCGTTGCCCCGTGTCAAACATTAAGCTCCAATCAATTACCGCAGGCGTCAAAGGCAAATTATAAGTGTTTCAAATATCAAGTGTTACAAATATCATGTTTGACAAACTATAATAGTTTCAGTTATCATTGGAACCGATTAGAAATTGACTTGTCCAATACTGCGGGTATAATCAATGTTTCGGGGAGTTGGCATAAGCCATCGAAATTTGGAAAGGTTGACGTATGGATTCACGTTTTAGGTTTTGTTTTGCGGCAGCACTGTCGGTTGCGATGGTTATTTGTTTGGCAGGGTGTAATAAGTTGAAGCAACAACCGGTCGCTCAGGATGACGAGATACTTGGCGATCTGCCGATGACCGCCAACCAGGAAGAAGCGGTAAGTTTCTATGTCGATGCGGTTATGCTTAACGATCTTGACGAACGCGATAATGCAATCGAAAAGCTTAACCTTGCGATAGAATTCGATCCGGAGTTCGGCATGGCCTATTCGCTAAGAGGCGATATCTACCGCGACGTCGAGCAATACGATCTAAGCGCCGATTCGTATGAGACCGCTACCGAGCTTGACCCGTGGTCGTTCGTGGACTTTTTCAATCTCGGCAAGGTCCATCAGGTCATGAGCAACTATCTAAAAGCTACAGTTGCATATATCCGTGCCTGCGAGCTTGATACGAAACACTACGAGTCGCATCTAAATGCCGCGAGATGTTATTACGAGCTTAAGGACTTTAATCGCTCATTCGAGTATACCCAAAAGGCTAAAGAGCTCACTGCCGAGATGGGCGAACCGGATGTTTTGCTGGGAGATATTTTTGTTGCACAGGAAGAGTACACGCTTGCTATCAGTGCTTATAAGCATGCACTTGAGATCAATGGCAACGATCCGAAGGTTATGGTTTCGCTTGCTGTGGCCTATCTAAGAAGTCAGAAATTTGACGCTGCCAACGAGCTGCTCCTTGCGGCCACCGAAGCCGATCCGGACAACGGCATGGCGTTTCAGTATCTGGGTTTTTCGTATCTCAAGCTCAAAGAGACCGATCTTGCATTGCAAAGCTACGGCAAGGCTGTAAAGATAGGTGGCAGCGACTGGATGGCGCACAAGGGTATGGGCGTTGCATATATCATAAAATCTGCCAAAGAAAAGGACGATCAACTGGAAGGGCAGGAGTTGGAAGCAAATGAGCAAGAGGTTAGCCGGCTAAAGGCAAAAGGGATCGATCACTGGAGCCGTTCGCTAAACATAAAACCCGATCAGCCAAGGCTGCTGGTACTGCTAAAAAAATATTCTAAATAGGTATTGTGTTTACAATGACAGAGACTCAATCAAACAACGATCCGCAGCAACAGCCCAGGCAAAGGTTTCAGTTTCCTGATAGAAAATCGCACCTGCTTTACTGGCCTATCGTGATCGCCGGAGTTGCCGCCGACCTCTGGAGTAAGCATGCGGTTTTTGCATGGCTTGACGCAAAGGGCGGATCCAGTTCCGATCATTCTGTGATAGACGGTTTCTTTAGGTTGGTTATGCGTGAGAATTCCGGGGCCGCGTTTAGCATAGCAGAGGGGAAGACGCTGATGCTTGTCAGCGTATCTGTGATAGCTTTGATCGTTGTTCTGGGACTTTTCTTTTTTGGAAGGATTCGCGGCAAGCTGATGAATATCGGTCTGGCGTTATTTACCGCAGGGATCATTGGCAATTTGTATGACCGGGTTTGCAACGATGGGTTCGTAAGGGATTTTCTGGATGTCTATTACAAGGATCATCACTGGCCCGCGTTCAATGTTGCCGATAGCATGCTTTGCGTTGCCGTCGGTCTTTTGGTAATTGCCAACATCATGGCTGACATTTCTGAAAGACGTGATCTTCGACAAACAGAGGAACTTTGAGCCCGGCAGAGAGGGCGATAGCATCTGAAGGCCGGCTGTCGATGCTGACTGTCTTGCCGTCGATCGCAATAAACAACGTCGCATAAAACGTTCCATTGTCTATGTCGTTGATAACTACCTTTTCTATCTCGCCGCCTAAGTGCAGGATCACGTTTTCCAGAAGGTCGTGCGTCATCGGTCTTGGCAGCTCGATGCCTTTTAAGCGTCTCTCTATCGAGATCGCCTCGGGCATACCGATGACGATGGGCAGGTGACGTTTTCCGCCGACCTCTCGTAAGACGATAAACTGCTGGCTGGCAGCTTCGTTAATAATTATCTTTGACAGCTCAACTCTAACTTCCATGGCTGCTCCTTGCAGGGCATGGAGCCCAAATCCTAAGCACTAAATCCGATCCGCCGTCGCGTAAAGCTATGGCGAGACAGGAACTCGAAACAAGCACGAATTACCGAAATCCAAATGCTCCAAACGGTTCTGACTTCGTCAGAATTGGGTTTTAGATTTTACATTCTAATTTTAAATTTGTTTCGTATTTCGATATTCGAATTTCGTATTTGAGCAATGCCTACTATAGACGGTCATATTTCCGAGATAAGTTTTTCTATCGCCTGCATCTGTTCGGTCAGTTCGCCGAGTTTGTCCTTTGCCTGGGCGACTACTTCGGGCTTTGCCCTTGTAACAAAGTTTTCGTTGGCGAGCTTAGCGCGAACGCCTTTTAGGCCGTTTTCTATCTGCTGTTTTTGTTTTTCAAGGCGTTTCCGTTCTGCTTCGGGATCGATAACGTCGTGAACGAACAGTTGTATCTCATCTATGATAGCGGCTGCGGCGTTTGCCGGTTTGGCTGTGTCCGGTCCTGCATCGAAAGATTCAAGGTTTGCAAGAACGCATACGAGATCGCTGTTTTCGGTTAGCATTTTAGCGCAGCCCTCGGGGCAATCGGCAGAGGCGGCAAGTTTTTTTGATGGCGGGATATTGTACTGGTTGCGTATCTCTCGTATCGAACGTGTTAGCGTCTGGATCATCGTGATGCTTTCTTCGACGTCCGGGTCGATAAAGGCATCCATACCGTTTGGCCATTCGGCAGTGATAAGAGCATCGGAGCCGACGGCCTCGATAAGCTCGCCGAGTTTTCTTGCAGGAGCTATCTCGTTTAGCTTCTGGAAGATGCCCTCGGTGATGAACGGCAGGAACGGATGCAGCAGACGCAATGTCTGGTCGAGTACGAAGGCAAGAACATTCTGGGCGGTTTGCCGTTGCTCGTCGTCCTGCATACGGGGCTTGGCCCATTCGAGGTACCAGTCGCACAGATCGTTCCAGAAGAAACGGTATATCGCATTTAACGGTTCGTTAAATTTAAACCCATCGAGTAGTTCTGTTGTTTCGCCGACGGTGTTTGCCAGGCGGGACAGTATCCACTTGTCGGAAATAGTCATCATTTTCGCGTCGAACTTTTCGGCGTCAACGCCTTCTAAGTTCATCATCGCAAACCTTGAGGCGTTCCATAGTTTGTTGCAGAAGTTTCTTCCGATGTCGAACTTTGGCGAAGTGTTGACGGTTCTGCCGTCGGGAAGCTCCATCGGGGCTACCGGCATACGAACGTCCTGGGTGTCGGTTGTCATCGATGCCAGGGTGAATCGCATCGCGTCTGCGCCGTGGCTGTCAATCGCTACCAGCGGATCGATGCCGTTGCCGAGGCTTTTGGACATTTTTCTGCCTTTGCCGTCCTGTATCATCGCGTGGATGTAAACATCCTTAAACGGAATATCGCCGACGCAGTATTGACCCATCATGACCATTCGCGAAACCCATAGCGTAATGATCTCGCGTGCGGTGCAGAGAACATCGCCCGGATAGAACTTGTCCATCTCCGGTGTATCATCCGGCCAGCCCATAGTACTGAACGGCCACAACGCAGAGCTAAACCAAGTATCGAGAACATCGTCGTCACGAGCCCAGCCGTCCGTTTCCAATTGCTTCTCAATATCTTCATTACCCGGACCAACGCATGCGTAAGTTACCGGTCCTTCGTCAGAGTCCATCGTTTCAAACTTTACATTCTCGCCAAATTTTTCTGCTGTTTTGCTGTTGCCTTGTTTTGACCAGACTGGTATCTGGTGTCCCCACCAAAGCTGTCTGCTGATTGGCCAGTCGCGGAGGTTTTCGAGCCATGTTTGATATGTCTTTGCGTATCGTTCGGGGGTGAACTTAAGTCGGCCGTCAAGCAGGGGAGCTAGTGCAAGTCCCGCCAGTGAACTTGCAGGGACGTCGGTTCCTTCTATGTTACCGGCGCCGAACTTTTGTGCCAGGTGCGGGATGGGTTTTTTGACAGCGATGTACCACTGGTCAGAAAGATATGGTTCTATCGGTACGTGGCTGCGATAGCTGTGGCCTATTTCGTGGGTGTATTCGCGAATATCTTCCAGCAGTTTTTCCTGCCTGAACCATTCGACGATAGCTTCTCTCGCTTCAAATCTATCCATCCCAAGCAATGCTTGTGCTTCCGGTTCGGTGCAGTCTTCCCAGCCGTGTTTGTCGCTTATGGTTCCGTCGGGCGCCATAACGTTTATAACTTCCAGGTCGTGCCTTTGCCCGATGGCCCAGTCGTCCGGGTCGTGGGCAGGTGTTACCTTCAAAAATCCTGTAGAGAACTTTGCTTTCTCGTCATCGCTTTCCGGATTTGGTAATACAACATGTTCGTCGGCGAGGATGGGTATCTCTCTGCCTACAATGGGCAGGCGAACCATCTTACCAACCAGGGCTTTTGCTCTGGGGTCGGAGGGGTTGATCGCAATGGCGGTATCTCCCAGCATGGTTTCCGGCCTGGTCGTTGCTACCGTTACATGACCGGTGCCGTCGGCCAGCGGATACTGCATGTACCAGAAGAAACCGGCTACCGATCTATGCTCTACTTCGTCGTCAGCGAGAACCGTTTGTGTTGCAGGGTCCCAGTTGACCAGGCGCTTGCCGCGGTAGATCAGCCCGTCTTTGAACAGGTTGAAGAAATTGGTCCGAACAGCTTTGGCACAAACCTCGTCCATCGTAAACCGCGTCCTGTCCCAGTCGCACGAACATCCCATACTCTTAAGCTGGTCGATGATCTTCGCTTCGTTCTGATCCTTCCACGCCTGAATGTGGCCTACGAACTCGGTGCGCTGGAAATCGGTTCTACGTTTTCCCTGCTCAGCGAGCAGGTGTTTTTCGACGACTGTTTGCGTTGCGATTCCCGCATGATCTGTCCCCGGCATCCACAGCGTGGCAAGCTGCTGCATTCTTTTTGTCCGTATCATAATGTCCTGAAGCGTATTGTTCAGTGCGTGTCCGAGATGGAGGGCTGCAGTTACGTTTGGCGGCGGGATAACTATCGTATATGCTTTTGCATCCGACCCGGCGTCTGCGTGAAAATGATTACCCTTCTTCCAGATAGCGATCGCATCTGCTTCGATCTGCTTCGGTTCGTAAACTGTTGAAAGCTGTTCTGACATCTTCAATATCCAATAAATATAATTTAGAGCTACCTATTAAAAAAGGCCCCTTGCCTGTATCGGCGGGGGCCCTATTCTAACAAGTTTTATAGCACCTTGCAAAGGTAACTTTTTGTCTTAGGTTCCAATGTTCATGCTCATCAGGAACTCAGCGTTTGAGGCGCACTTGGAGAGGCGGTTTTTGAGAAGCTCGACGGACTCTATCATGTTCATCTCGCTAAGCACCTTACGCAGGCGGTAAACCAGATCCAACTCCTTCTTATCAAGCAACAGCTCTTCCCTTCGGGTTCCGCTCTTGCTGATATCGATTGCGGGGTATGTTCTTCTTTCGACGAGTTTTCTGTCCAGGTGAAGCTCCATGTTCCCGGTCGCCTTGAACTCTTCGAAGATAACCTCGTCCATCTTCGAGCCGGTATCCACCAGGGCCGTTGCGATGATCGTGAGCGATCCGCCGTGCTCGATGTTTCTTGCGGCACCGAAGAAACGCTTCGGCATCTGCATTGCGTTTGCGTCGACACCACCTGTAAGGATCTTACCAGAGTGAGGCATCTCAGTATTGTATGCTCTTGCGAGCCTTGTAATAGAGTCAAGCAGGATGACGACATCCTCGCCAAACTCGACCATGCGTTTTGCTTTTTCGATAACGATCTCTGCGACCTGGCAGTGACGCGATGTCGGCTCGTCAAACGTCGAACTGATAACTTCGACATTGTCGGAGGTCTTTCGCTGCATGTCCGTTACTTCTTCCGGTCGCTCGTCGATCAGCAGAACCATCATTTTAATATCCGGATAGTTTGTGCTGATAGCGTTTGCGATCTTTTGCAGCAGGACGGTTTTACCGGTTCTAGGCGGTGCTACGATGATCGCTCTTTGGCCCTTTCCGATAGGTGTTGCAAGGTCGATTATTCTCATGCTAAGCTCTTCGGAAGTGGTTTCGAGGATGATCCTCTCCTCTGCGTGAAGAGGTGTAAGGTCGCGGAAAACAACCTTATCCTGAAGTTTATCAGGCTCCTGATAGTTGATCGCCTCTACGCGAAGCAGGGCGAAATATTTTTCGCTGTCCTTCGGCGGACGGATCTGTCCGGAGACGATGTTACCGCTTTTGAGTCCGAACCTTCTGATCTGCGATGGCGAAACATAAACATCGTCAGGCGATGACAGGTAGTTGTAGTTCGGGCTTCTAAGAAATCCAAAACCGTCGGGCAATACTTCAAGAACACCTTCGCCGAACATAAGCCCGTTCTGGCGGATACGTTCTTTAAGGATGCGGAAGATAAGCTCCTGCTTATTGAGCCCCATATATTCCTTGATGCCTTCTTTTTTTGCGACTTTGTGAAGCTCCGAAGCTTCCAGCCCCTGAAGGTCCTTTATATGAAGATCGCCTTTTTTGACACGTTCATATTTCTCGTGAATGCTCTCGGCCTCTATTTCCTTGTCGGTTTTAGGCTTATTATTCGGCTTCTTTGACGAAGCGTCAGGTGTTTCGGTGACATCGGTTTGTTTCTTGTCCTCTACCGTTGTGTCATCGGCGGCGGTCTTCACTGCACGCTTTTTTGGTTCTTCGGCTGTCTTTTTTTCTTCTGTTTTTGCCATGAATTATCCCTTCATCAAATTCGGCATTATAAAAATATCTATATCTTAGAATCCACAACAAGTATTTACGAATGAGTGGATCAATAGAGTTGTCTTTGAGAGCAGTAACAGATAAATCAAAAAAAATTGATAATCCGAGAGGTATAACCCCAATATGCTAACATTTAGTTTATTATTTTTGCGAAAATCCTGGCGATCTGATCGGCTAATGCCTCAAGCCCGGAATTGTTATCTACCATATAATCAGCAATTTCGGCCTTGTTGTCCAGTGAAATCTGAAAATTTTCTCGTTTTTTTCGCAGATTTTCATCTGAAACAGCTTTTTTAAGCGTTCTATCGGCTTTGGAGCTATCCTTGCAGTCGACAAAAATCAGTACATCGGCGATTTTTTTCCACCCAACCTCCAGCAGAAGCGGCACATCCAGGACGATAGCTTTTACATCGTGTGCCTCGTTAAGGTCCTTGATCAGTCCCTGTGATATCGCAAAAACGCATGGGTGTATGATCTCGTTAAGGTTGTTTAGGTTTTCTTTTGAGTCAAAGGCTGTTTTTGCCAGCTTTGCCCGGTCGATCTGTCCGTTAGCCAGGACTCCATCTCCGAACACTTCGCAGACCTTTCGGATGACAGTTTCGGTTTGCAGGAGGTCGTGTACGATCTTGTCTGCATCGATGACTCCGCATCCGAGCTTTTGAAGTTCGCTTGCGACCGTCGATTTACCCGATCCGATGCCGCCCAATATTCCGATTATTTTCTTCTGCTTTTCCATATCGTTATAGCGACAATGTATCCTGAATTGGCTTTTTCGTCAATTGTAATATTAGAATGACAACGTTAAATATTTACGACCTACTTAGTTTGTTGAAAACCAATACAGTCAATTTCAGAGAAATCTAATAAAAAAACCAATTATATTGTTGCAAAAAAACCGCATTGTTTTACTGTTGTTATATCTTAGCCTTACTACTGTTTTTAATGAGAATTCAGAATGAAGATATCGCATTGCGAAAAAGGATTTACTTTAATAGAACTTTTGGCAGTGATCTCTATAATTGTAATTAATATTGGGATAAAAAATGCTGAAAAAAATCAAAAAACTAATTCCTGATCGTATAAAAAAAAGAATTGAAAGATTGCTTGCAAAGATCAAATATTTCGGTTTTTCAAGATTTTGTCCCGTATGTAATAGCTGGGTAAGAAGTTTCAATAGCTTTGGTGCTGTGCTTCGTCCCGATGCAAGATGCCCTGTCTGTTACGCTTTGGAACGTCATCGTTTTGTTTGGGAATTTTTTAAAAAATATATAAATTTTTTCGATAAAGTTCCAAAGAAGCTACTTCACTTTGCGCCGGAACCCGGGCTCGTAAGCAATTTTAAAAATATTCCGGCAATTGATTATCTCTCTGCAGATTTATACGACCCGAATGCCATGGTAAAAGTAGATATTACGAACACTGGGTTTCAAGATGAATCTTTTGATCTTGTTTACTGTAGCCATGTCTTGGAGCATATTGTAGATGAAGCTAAGGCGATAGGCGAGATATATCGTATTCTTAAAAAAGGCGGCCAAGCTGTTATATTAGTGCCGATAATTGCCGAAAAGACTTTTGAAGATCCGTCTGTTATTGATCCTGCGGAACGTGAAAAGTTGTTTGGGCAGTCGGATCATGTTAGAGTCTATGGCCCAGACTTTAAAGACAGGTTAATCCATGCGGATTTCACGGTTACTGAATTTAAAATGGATAGTTTTTTCTCTGGCCGGGAACTCAAAAAATTAGGTCTAAAATCGATCTCCCCCGATATTATGCCAATTTACTTATGTCAGAAATAATAGCAAAACTTATAAAAAAAGCCGGGTCGAAACAAAGATCCCGGCCCGGCTTGTCATCTTTCTAAAGGCTGTTAATGGCTATGCGTTTTCTGCACAGCTTTTCGCAGACTTTTCAAAACGTAGTTCTGGCAAACCGCGTCCCAGCCCATATGCTTTGCAAGATCGTAACCGCTTTTTACAAGCTTTTCGATCTGCCCGTCGGTTTTGGGCAGACTCTTGCAAAGCTCGGCAGCTACTTTTCTGCTTATCTTATCCTCTATATGGTTGCGAGCCTCGTCGTCTATCTGAAGCATGTCTTCAAGGCTCTGGCCCGCGTTTCCGTTAAGATCGGTGTAGTCTGCTACGATAACGTTTTTGACTTTCTTGCCGCCGCTAACTTTGTCAACGAAACCTGCACATCCGCAGACATTGGTCACAACGCATATCCCGCCAAAGCTCAAAGGCTCAAGCTGTGCGATCCCGAAAGGCTCGTATATGCTCTGGCCGAACTCGGCGTCGCTTCCTTTTCGGATATCCATAAACTCCATGTCGTAAGGCATCCTGTGTCCGCAGCATTCCCTGGTAAACCCAAACTGGTTTATATATATAACTTTGATATTGCTGCTGCGTGCGTTGAATTCCTGAACGCCGGTGTGGAACTCGGCTTCACCGCCGGACAGATCGGGCATGCCTTCGCGGTGAGC
>SDBV01004614.1_pt1 | contig 19718 bp, 15 predicted proteins | sample 2277081 | NCBI WGS metagenome assembly SDBV01 (sample SAMN10402039, study PRJNA504765) | marine sediment metagenome | isolation source: marine sediment core GS10_PC15, 223 cmbsf | place: Arctic Ocean: Southern Knipovich Ridge | collected 2010
CGGTCGTGGTGGGCGTAACTCCCACGACCGCCGGCAGGCAGGCATGAGCCGATAGCCCGGCAAGCCTGGAGCTCACACCGGTCGCGGAGCCGCAAAGCCTGCCCGGTCCCACCCCACGGCAGCGTTCAGATATCGTAGTACATGGCGAACTCCCAGGGGTGCGGCCGCAGAGCCAGCGCCTCGACCTCGTTCACTATCTTGTAGTCGATCCACGTTTCGATCACGTCCGGGGTAAACACGTCGCCTTTCAACATAAAGGCGTTGTCCTCTTCCAGGGCCTTCAGCGCCTCTCCCAGGGAACCCGGGGTCTGGGGCACCTTGGCCAGTTCTTCGGGCGGGAGATCGTAGATGTCCTTGTCCAGCGGTTCTCCCGGATGGGTCTTGTTCAAAATGCCGTCGATCGCGGCCATGGCAATCGCGGAAAAGGCCAGGTAAGGATTGCAGCTCGGGTCCGGGCAGCGGAACTCGAGGCGCTTGGACTTGGCCGATGTAAAATACATCGGTATCCTGACCGCCGCGCTGCGGTTGCGGCTGGAGTAGGCCAGGTTGACGGGCGCTTCGAATCCCGGGACCAATCGCTTGTAGCTGTTCGTCGTGGGGTTGCAGAAAGCCAGCAGGGCCGGCGCATGCTTCAGGATGCCGCCTATGGCGTACAGCGCCGTTTCGGAAAGGCCACCGTAGCCGTCGCCGGCAAACAGGTTGACATCGTCTTTCCACAGAGACAGGTGAGAGTGCATGCCGCTGCCGTTGTCGTTGTAGAGGGGCTTGGGCATGAACGTAACGGTCTTGCCGTGCCTGCGGGCCACGTTCTTGATGACGTACTTGTACTTGAGCAGGTTGTCCGCCATGGTGAGCAGGCTGCCGAAGCGCATGTCGATCTCAGCCTGCCCACCGGTAGCCACTTCGTGGTGCTGGCACTCGATCGGGACGCCGACGTTCTCGAGGGTCAGCATCATCTCGCTGCGGATGTCCTGCTGGCTGTCCGTGGGCGGCACGGGGAAGTACCCCTCCTTGTACCTCGGCTTGTAGCCCAGGTTAGGGGCTTCCTCTCTGCCCGTATTCCACCGGCCCTCGACGGAATCTATAAAATAGTACCCTTCGTGCTCGTTCTGATCGAAACGGATGTCGTCGAAGATGAAGAATTCCGCTTCAGGGCCGATGTAGGCGACGTCAGCGATGCCGCTGCTCTTGATGTAGCTCTCGGCCTTACGCGCGATGTTGCGGGGGTCCCGCGTGTAGTCTTCGCCGGTCACCGGGTCGGCAATATTGCAGATGAGCACCAGAGTCTTGTGTTGCAAAAAAGGATCGACAAAGGCACTCTCGGGTACGGGCTTGACCAGCATGTCCGACTCGTTGATCGCCTGCCAGCCGCGAATGCTCGAGCCGTCGAAGCCCAGACCTTTCTCGAAAGTGTCCTCCTCCAGCTCTCTGGCGGGTATGGAGAAATGCTGCCACAGACCCGGAAAATCCATGAAGCGCAAGTCGATTACCTGGATGCGCTCTTTCTCGATCAGTGCCAATATGTCTTTCGGCGTGCCGGGGTCACTCATGATTGTCTCCTTGTGTTGGTTAATTGAGATACAATAATATAAGCAATTTCCATGCCACCCGCCTCGAAACAACAGCAGGCTATGTTGTTGTGCTGACGTTATATAGAATCCCGCCGGCAGCTCGGAGAGCTGCAAAACTACAAATATGTAACTGCGATCGGGATTGTCCTACGCGAATGTAGGACTCTAGAGCATGGCTTCGATCTCGGCTACGGATGCACTGGCAAGAACCCGGGCTGCCAGGTCCTCCGCTTCTCGAACATCAATACCCTCGATGAACTTCTGCATCTTCGGGAAAAAGATCGCATTCATGCTGATGGTGCGAATGCCGATTCCCAGCAGGAAGGGCATGTAGCGCTCCTGGTGACTCATGGCACCGCAGATCGAAATTTCCTTGCCGTGTTTCAGAACCGCATCGACAATACGCTTGAGCGAACGCAGTACGGCCGGGTGATGGGGAAGATAGAAACCGGCTACCTTCTCGTTTGTCCGGTCGACACCCAGCATGTATTGGATGAAGTCGTTCGTGCCCAGGGAGAAAAAATCGGCTTCCTGGGCCAGCTCGTCCATGATCTCTACCAATGAAGGAACTTCGACCATCATGCCCACCGCCGGTTCGCTTGCAAAGGTCTCGCCTTCCTTCTCCAACTCGTTCCGGCATTCGTACAGTATCTCCCGGGCTTTCACGAACTCGTCCAGGGAAGAAATCATGGGAAACATGATTTTCAGGTCTCTGCCGGAACAGGCTCTGAGCATGGCCCGTATTTGCTGCCTAAAGATTTCCTCGTTGCTCAGCGAAAAGCGGATCGACCGCATGCCCAGAAATGGGTTGGCCTCATGGTAACTCTCGTAATAGGAAAGCACCTTGTCGCCGCCGATATCCAGGGTCCGAAACACGATTTCCTTATCCTTCATCCCGGCCGCGACCCGGCGATAAATGACGTACTGCTCTTCTTCGGTTGGGAAGTCGGCTCTGATCAGAAAGGGAAACTCCGTTCTATACAGCCCGACGCCTTCCGCGTTGAGTTGCTTCGCCAGCCTCAAATCGCTGAACAAATTAATGTTGGCCTGAAGTTTTACCCTCACGCCGTCCTTGGTATAGGTCTCGGGCTTTACCTCCGGCTTGTACCGGGCGATATGGCGGTCGGTGAGCTCGCGGGCCTTGAAACTCTTGATGGCATCAGGATGGGGATTGATGTAGATATTGCCCAGAGCCGCGTCCATCAGGATGTTGGTACCGGGCCGCAGGCTGGTCAGCTGAGGCATATCGACGATAATCATGGGCATGAGCAGGGACCGAGCGAGTATGGCGACGTGCGAAGTAATGCCCCCCGAGAGCTGGATTATGCCGGCCACCTCCTCCGACGAGAGCTTGAGTATGTCCGACGGGTACAGGTCGCGGGCTATGACGATCTTGCCTCTGACTGAGGTGATGTCACTGTGGGTCTGGTCGAGATTGCCGATAATGCGGAAAACGAGATCTTCCACATCACGAACTTTGTCGCGCACGTAGGGGTTCGCGCTCTGAGAGAAGATGTCCATGTACTCCTTGGCGACGGTCAAAAGAGCCCGGGGCGGAGAAACGCCGGCCTTGATCCTGGTGATGACCTCCTCCATGAAGACCGGGTCTTTCAGTATCATCAGGTGAGATGTGAATATTAGCGAGGCCGCGTCATCGAGCTTCTCCTCGATGTCGCCCTGGAGCTTGTTGAGCTGACGTTCGGTTTCGGCCAAGGCCTTCTTGAAGTCTTCGAGGGAGTAGCCGTCTCGAAAATCCTCCTCGAAGAGCTCCGAAAACGATCGTTCCCTGTCGAGAACATACGAATCGCCCCGGGCGTAACCGTCGGATGCGGACATGCCGTTTATCAGCTTTTGACCCTCGAAAGACACCTGCTTCTGACGGGCGATGGGTTTGGTTTCGGCTACCGGGTGGGAAAACAGGGCCGCGTTTTCTAAGATGTTGGCCAACTGCGACGCTATAGCATTCAGAGCCTGGACATCTTCTTTGCTGAACACGCGCCCCTTCAGCGTGTGCAGTGTCAGCACGCCGACCCTCGATATGCCGCGGGTCAGCGGTACCGAGAGGAACGACTCGTAGCTCGCCTCGTCTATCTGCTCGAATCGCTTGAAATTGGGATGATTGGCGGGGTCGGTCACGCAGATCGGCCTGAGCTCCTGCAGTGACAGGCCGGTCAGGCCTTCTCCAACCTTCAGCTTGATCTTGCCGACGCAATCCTGACTCATGCCCTCCGTGGCCCTGAGCACGAGCTCTTCCGTCTCCGAATCGTAGAGGAAAATGGTGCAGGCCGCAGCGCTCATGTGCTTGGCCACCATGGTGACGATTCTGTGCAGAAAGGAATCGATATCGACGCTGTCCGTGAATATCCAGTTCAGCTCGCCAAAATCGCACAAAAGCTTGAAATGATCTATGTCCTGTTTTTTTTTAACATCAGAGCCCAATCTTTGCCCCCTCGCTCAACTGCAAACGCGTGTTTTCGGATAACCCGAATCCCTGATGCTGCAATGTCAACTGGCGGCTGTTCCGGGTAAGGAAAACATGTTTTTACGGATTATCACCGGCCGATGGCTGTTGAATTAACAGAGCCGCGGCGGACGATACCTAATGTTTTAAAAATTTAGCCTACACCGCTAGAAAAGTCAAATTCCGGGAGGTCTCGCCCGTCGGATATCCTCAGCCCCGGGGGATCTATAGTCCTTCTCGACAACGACGCTGTACAGATGCGCGGTCGTAATCCCAGGGAAACGTCTCCCTCCGTCAATCAGATAGAAGAAAACCTCCACCAGCATTTCCCGCAGGGTGTGCTCGGGGCGTTCAATCTCAACGAATACGTCTTTCAGCATATGGTCGATCGTCACCAAAAGGACTTCCGCCAACACGCATCTTTCAGTGGGGATCACTTCTCCACAGAGAGCGGTTTCGCGAATGGTCCGATATCGACATTGCTCTTGAAGGACTTTCTCACCCCCTTGCCGGGCTAAGCGCGATCTCCCCGTGCGTCCGCGGCAAGAGCCCTGATGCCGTTCTCCAGTTCCGCGAGGGTTCCCTCGTTGACGAGGCAGAAATCGGCCATGGCGATAGGCCCGCCTTTTTCGATGTTCTCGATCTCGGCGTAGTCCCTGCTCTCGGCCGCCGCGGCGCTCAAGGCCCGCATCCGATGGTCCTTGTCCAGTTCCTCGTGCCGCCGGCTCTCGAGACGGCGGTAACGGGTCCGGGGAGAGGCATGCACGTGCACGACTTGCAGCCCGTCGCCGAACCGCTGCTTGAGTATTTTGTACTCGCTCCAGGAATAGAGCCCGTCGATAATCACGTCGCCCCGAGCGAGAGAGTCTTCGATGGCCGGCAGCAGCAACAGGGCGAATGCGCCCATGCCGTGCTCCCGCCGAAGGCCTTCCCGCATCTGCTTCTCGTTCTCCGCGGTAATCTCTTTCCCTCGAGCTCTGAGCCTGTCGATGGTGAGCTGCCCGAAGCGAATGTATCGCCAGCCCAGCTCGCGCAGCACGTCGCAAGCCTCCGATTTGCCCGACCCACACATGCCCACAACGGCAAACACCCTGTTCAAAGCGCCTCCCATCCAGCCCGCTCACTGACGCAGATAGGCCGTAACTCCCAGGTAAACCCCAAAACCAATCATTACCGTGCCGCAAATCGCCAGGATCGCCTGATAGATTCGATTTCCTATCCTACGCCTGCCCAGGTACACCAAAACCGACACGAGTGCATACCAGATTAGGTCGCCCATCTCGTGGCCTAGAAAGAAGGCCAGCAAGAGCGGCCATGTCGCAAAGGAGATATCGTACTGCAGCATGAAGGCAAAACCAATGCTGGCCCACCAGACCCACCAGAAGGGATTGCTCATCGATATGACGATACCGCCCAGAAAGGGGTTGGGCATGGTCGGGCCGGTCCCCTGCTTCCGCGGTGAGGCTCGATCGCCGCTCAAGACATCGCTCACTTTGCCCCTCAGCACATTCAGAATCAGGCTTACGCCCATAGACACGAGAACCAGCCCGCCCGCGATGCCGATTATACGAATGGTCAGCGGCTGCTTCAGGAAGGGTGCCAGACCGAGCAGCAGCGCCACGATCAGCACAGACTCGAGAGCGGCGTGGCCGCCGATAACCCAAACACCGACGAGAAAGCCCCTCCGTCGAGTTTCTATGGTTTTGACGATGGTATAGGTCAAGAGCGGGCCGGGCGCCATGGCCCCGCTCAGCGCCACGACGAACGAAAAGGAAAAGATCAGCCAGAGCGTGCCCAGGTCCATGATGTGATATGCGGTCTAAAGGTCGAAATACAGGACGACGGAGTTTCGCTTTTCGTCGTACCTGTCGAGCTTGCCGGCCGGAAGCTGGTCTTTGCTGCCCTGTCGGAACCCGAGCTCCAGAAACCAGTCGAAGGTCTGAGTGGTGAGCACGAACACCTGAGTCAGGTGCAGCTCCCTGGCCCGCCCGATCAGGAAGGAGAGGATCTTTTGACCGATGCCCATGCTCGAGTAGGTTCCGTCCACGGCGATTCCGGCGATCTCCGCTTTCTGCCCCTCGAAAAGATGCAGAGCACCGGCAGCGTGGATCATGCCGTCTACCTCGTAAACCACGAAGTCGTCGCACTGTTCCTCCAGGAACCTGCTCGAGCGCGGTATCAATACCTGCCTGTCCACCAGGGGCTGCATGATCCGCAGTACCTCGGGGATATCCGCAAAGCGCAACCCCCGGATATTGGCGTGCTCGTCCGCGTAGACCATGGTGCCGCATCCCCGATTGGAGAAGATCTCTTTGAGAATGACCCCTTCCACGCTGCCGTCGATGATGTGCACCCTCTTTACACCGGCCTGGCAGCAGGCGCAGGCCTGTCCGATCAGATCGAGAAGGGTATCGTTCTCTCGTTCCCGATTCAGCTCCAGCACGAGCTCGGATTCGCTCAGCGTGAGCCGCGACACCGTCCCGTCTTCCCTGTAATCCAAGCCGTCCGGCAGACGATAGTGCTGCTCGTCAAGATGCTGCGGACCGATTACGAAGAAGAGCTTTTCCGCCGCAAGTTGCCGGCTCAAGGTCGCGGACAGCTCGATCGAGGAGATGTTGTAGGGCCTGCCGCGGGCGTTCCACCCGATATTGGGAAAAATGGGAACCAGGCCCTGGCCCAGCACGTTTTTGATGATGTCGAGCTTCAGCTTGTCTACCTGGCCGGCGGACATGAAGTCTACGCCGTGCCTGACCCCTATCCCACGGGCCCTGACCCAGTTTCCGATCACGGCATCCGTCTTGTTTTCGGCCAACAATGTCATAGCCATATTGCAGACGTCGAAGGCCGCCATTTTTACGAACGGCATGGATTCAGAGGAGGTAATTCGGATACCGTCCACATACTCCCAGTCGATCTGGTAGCGCGTCAGGATTTCGTCGATCCGCTCCTTGGCCCCCGGCACTAGCACGATCTCGATCCCCACTTTCTTGAGCAGAACCAGGTCCCTGACCAGGAGCGGGAAACCGGCGTGCAGAATGATGCCGGCGTCGATATTGATTACGAAGACTTTGTCTTTAAACTGGTCGACGTAGCCAAAGACCTGACGGATGAGCTCGACCTGCTCCTGGAGCTTGCGACCGTTCATAGCCCTAAAGATAGCGGATAAGACAGACGCCTTCAACCCGGTGGAAATCCCTTGGGGGGGCGCGGCGAAAGGCGGGAATCTTGATGAATACGCTCCGGTGATCTAAAATATCGGCATACGGTATGGAAGGTCTGTACATCGGCACCAGCGGCTACTCGTACGCGGACTGGGTGGGACCTGTTTATCCCGAAGGGACACCGAAGGGGGAATTCCTCGCGCTCTATGCCGCCCGGTTCGACTTCGTGGAGCTCAATTTTTCCTACTACAGCATGCCCACGGCCGTCAACGTACAACGTATGGTGGAAAGAACACCACCGGGGTTCGTCTTCTCGATCAAAGCTCACAGGAGCCTGACCCACGAAATAGAGGGGGTCATCGCAGGGCAGGCGGATCTCTTCAAAGAGGGAATTGCCCCTCTCGTCGAGGCCGATCGTCTGGGGGCCGTACTGCTTCAATTCCCCTACAGCTTTCACTACGAACCGGACGCCCGTCGGTACCTGGACCGCCTCTGCCGTCTCCTGGAGCCGTTGCCCCTGGCCGTGGAGTTCCGCAACTCGGAGTGGCAGCGGGATTCTGTCTTCACGGCCATGCGCCAGAGGGGCATAGGCTACGTGAATGTCGACGAGCCGGACCTGCCCCGTCTTCCCAGGCCCTCCGACACCGTGACGGCGGATTTGAGCTACGTGCGCTTCCATGGGCGAAACCGCGAAAACTGGTGGAAAGGCGACAACAGCAGCCGCTACGATTATCTCTATTCGGACGACGAGCTGGTCGACTGGATGAGCAGGGTGCTGCGTATCATGGAGAAGTCCCGCTACCTCATCGTAGCGTTCAACAATCACTTCCGCGGGCAGGCGGTCCGCAACGCGAACCGGTTGAGGCACCTTATAACCGAAAGAGGTTCCGGGCCCGCTCGATAGCCGGGCTGGGAACCCACGCCATTCGCCCGGTTAACCATTTCCCATGCTCGCCCCCACCAGCAGTTCTCAATTTGGCGGAGCCAAATTGAGAACTGCTCCGCCCCCACCGGAATCCTTGACTTTTTAACCCATATCTGTTTTTTTAGATCAACCTCTCTTTTAGGTCGGCTTCGCGCCATGCTTTTCGTTCTGGGACAGCGGTTACAGATTTTTTTCGGCCCCATGCGGCTGTTTACATCTCATCTTTTCCTGAGCGGTATCGGGTTGATGGGCTGCTTCGTGCTCTCCTGGTGGCTGCTGCCCAAGCTGGCCAGGCATCTTCCGGCGGACAGAGGCCGCAGTCACGCCTTTCAGAGCGAGGCTGCCAAGGGCAAACCCACGGGGGCGGGAGTGCTATTCATCTCGGCCTATCTGGCGGTTCTCGTTCTGGTGGTTCCCTTCGATCTGAAGTACATCGCCATCATGGGATGCGTCCTGTTCGCTATGATCTTCGGCTATCTCGACGACCGCAGTCACACCGCCTGGTCGGAGTATTCAAAAGGCCTGTGCGATCTACTACTCTCCCTCGCAGCAGCCTCCGTGCTGTGGTTTTTTCGTTTCAGTGAAATACCTGTCTGGCTGCCCTTTACAAAACAATTAATTCAGCTGAACCCCGTCGTTTTCATAGGTTCGGCGGCGGTCCTGATCTGGATCATCATCAATTCGATCAACTGCACCGATGGCGTCGACGGCCTGTCAGGAACCCTCTCCATAATCGCTCTTTTCAGTCTCGGGTTCCTGCTCTATTTCGTGACAGGCCATTCCCTGATTGCCTCGTACCTGCTGCTGCCGCACTATCCGGACGGCGCCCGGTGGGCCATCATGGCGTTCTCCATGATCGGCAGCCTCGCGGGTTACCTCTGGCACAATGCGTACCCGAGCAGCCTGCTCATGGGCGATGCCGGGTCGCGGGCATTGGGCCTGCTCATCGGCATCCTGGTCATCAATACCGGCAACCCCTTCATCGTTCTAACCGTGGTAACCGTCATGCTGATCAACGGCGGCACCGGTCTGATCAAGGTGGCCCTGCTCAGATTCTTCAATGTGGGCATATTCCGCAAGATCCGCTTTCCCCTGCACGACCATTTCCGGGTCGTCTCCGGCTGGTCCAACACCCAGGTGCTCGTTCGTTTTACGGTCATCCAGGCGGTAACGACCCTGGTTTTCGTCGTGCTGCTCATAAAAATCCGGTAGACCCGAGACAGCCCATGACGGTATCCCTGATCGCGGCGGCATCCGAGAACAACGTTATCGGCAGCAAGGGTTCTCTGCCCTGGCACATTCCCGAGGACCTGGTGCGCGTCAAACATCTTTCCATGGGTCACCACTTGATCATGGGACGCATCACCCTCGAAGCCATCGGGCGGCCGCTGCCGGGCAGGGTCACTATCGTGGTCACGAGACAACAAGGATACGCCGGGGCAGGATGCCCGTGCCCCGGCAGATGTCTCGTGGTCCACTGCCTAGATGACGCTCTCTCCGCGGCGCGAGAGGCCCATGAGGCTGAGGTCTTCATATTCGGGGGGGCCCAGCTGTATCGCCAGTTCCTGCCCAGAGCAGACAGGGTCTACCTGACCCGTATCCATCACCACTTCGAAGGCGACGCCTTCTTTCCCGTTTTGGGGACTGAATGGCACGAGGTAAGCCGCCAGGACCGGGGGCAGGGCCGCCCCTACGCCTATTCCTTCATCACGCTGGAAAAAAAACGGTAGGCGCAACGGCACCCTGGAAAAAAACAGGCCTATGGGAACCTCTGCTATTCCCGCGACCAGGTCAGCTATTTGCTCTTGAGCAGCAGCTTGAGGGACAAGAAACGGAGCGCCGGCCTGGCCCTCTTGCGGTCTTTTGCGGCCCGCAGGCCGGATAAATGTTCATACAAATCGAGGTGCTTTGCGATACAGGCATCGACGGATAGTTTCTTAACGGATTCGGCGGCGTTGCGGCCCATCCGTCGCCTCAGATCCTCGTCGTCCAACAGTGTTTGCACCGCCTGTCTGAGAGCACCGGGGTCCAAATCGGTCAAGAGCCCGTTGTATCCCGACGTGATAATATCTCCCGTGCCCACCGCGTCGATCGCGACAACCGGGACCGATGAAGTGAGGGCCTCGATAACGGTGAGAGGAAAAACCTCCGAAAGGGAAGCCGTCACGAATACGTCGGAAATGCTGTAGTATTCGTGGATCTGGTCGTAAGGTATGTAGCCGGTAAACATAATACGGTCCGTCAGCCCTTTGGAAGAGACGAGCTCAGTCAACTCGGCCTTCTTCTGCCCGCTGCCCACCATCAGGGCCTTGACGCCGGGTCTCTCTCGGATCAGGTCGCTCAAGCTCTCGATCAGGAAGGCCAGGTTTTTTTCCATCGACAGCCGCCCTACATACACCAGGACCCTGTCTCCCGGCTCTATGCCCCATTTGGCCCTGATACGCCGGGTGTTCACCGCAGCAGGGGCAACGAATTTGCTCGTTTCGACCCCGTTGGGGATGACTTCGATTTCGCCCGATACCCCGTAGTCTCGCAGCTGCTGCTTCATCTTCTCTCCGGGCGAGATAATGCGCGTGCACACCCGTGAGATCAACGAAAAGCACCCGTGAAAAAAATAGGTATTGACGTTTCTGAGCGGCAAAAGGGGTTCAAACTCCCTGTAATTCGTGTGATTGGTAAACAGAAACGGAATTCCGTGCCGTTTGGCGTAAATCGCGGTGAACACACCCAAAAGGGCCATGTGATGGGCGTGGATGATGTCGAGGGTCGCAAGGATCGGCACAAAGCGCCTGAGCAAAGGCAGCGGGATTCTCCAGTCGAGCTCCAAGCCGAGAAGTTTTTCTATGAAGCTGAAAGAAGCAGCCATCGGAAACCGATGAACGTTTTTATCTCGGTCCACATAGCCCCGGGCGCGGGGCGCGAAGATGTGGACCGTGTGGCCCCTGTATTCCAGCCCCTTTTTCATGGACTGGATCAAGTTGACGACACCATTCACATGGGGCAGGTAACTTTCAGTGACAATGCCTATATTCATCTACATCGGCTCGAGATCTGCCATACTAAATATAGCCCTTTTCCCACGATCGAGCTACTTGCGCCGAACGGCCTCGAACTCGCGGCTCTTTCCCGTTCCCATTTCGAGATGGTCTGTTTTGCTTGCATTGGTTAGTTTAATGCAATTATACTTAATGCACAATATGCTGGCTTTGCTCGAACGTTTTGCAGCTACTTTTTCCAATCATGGAATCTTCAGTCTCGGCCTGCTGCTGATAACAGGTTATATCTTCGGCAAGCTCGCTGAGCGAATCAGGTTTCCGGCGATAACAGGTTACATCCTGGCCGGCATCCTGGTAGGCGAGTTCGGTCTGGGGCTCATACACGGTGAATCATCAGAGCTCCTGCGAATCGTATCCGAGATAACACTGTCCTTCATCGCCCTCATAATCGGGGGCGAATTCTCCTTTACCAAGCTCAAGCTCTACGGCGCCAAGGTGATCCTGATCAGCCTGGCCGAGATGCTGCTCGCGTTCGGCTTCGTGACCACAGGACTGCTGTTGCTCGGGTTTCCGGCGTATGTGTGCTTTCTGCTGGGAGCCATATCGGCTGCCACGGCGCCCGCCGCTACCGTCGTGATCGTGAAAAAGCTCAAAGCCCGGGGACCCTTCGTCGACTACCTCTACGGCATCGTGGCTATGGACGATGCCGGCGCGGTCATACTGTTTTCGCTTGTGTTCGCTTTTTCCTCGGCTTCGATAACCGGTAAAGAAGTGCGCCTGATGCAATCGGTTCTGCAGGCCTTCAGGGAGATTGGGCTCTCCCTTGCGCTGGGAGGCGCCGCGGGGCTGTTGATCCACCTGATTACGATCAAGAAGAGGAACATCAACGAAATAAAGATAATCTCCATCGGCCTTATCTTTCTGGCCACCTCCCTGGCCATCAGCCTGCACGTGTCCCCACTGATTGCGAACATGACCATCGGCATGTTGCTCATCAACCTGAACACCAAGAATGTGCGCATTATCACCTCCCTCGAGCCTCTCACGCCGATGCTCTACGCCCTCTTTTTTGCCATCGCCGGAACTGAGCTGGACCCATCGATATTCGGCGACCTGGGCCTGGTACTGGCCGGTGCTGTTTTTATCAGTATGCGGGCCTTGGGCAAATACACGGGCGTGTTCACGTTGGCAGCGCTTCTGAAAACCCCCAGAGATGTAAAGAACTACCTGGGACTGAGCCTGTTTCCGCAGGCTGGGGTGGCCATAGGCCTGGTTCTGTTCATTCAGGCATCGCCCATCCTGGAGGTGGCCCCGGGGCCGGTCCAGGATTTTCTGGTAAAGACGGTCAACATAGTGCTCATGTCGGTTTTCTTCAACGAGCTGACCGGACCTCTGATAGCCAGGTACGCTATCCAAAAGAGCATGAAGAGCATGAAAGGGAAAGCATAATGGACCTGCTTCAAGCCGCTAAGCTCGAGTGTTGTGAGGCGGGCAGCCGAGCGAAAGACAAAACCGATATACTGCGTCAACTGGCACGGCTTACCTGCCGAGCGGCCTCGTTCGAGCACATTGACCCTGAGTCCATCTATGCGGCCCTGTCGGAGAGAGAGGCCAAGGGCAGCACCGGTTTCGGCGGCGGCATTGCCATCCCTCACTGCGCCATGGAGCAGGCCAAGGATTTCGTGGTAGCCATTGCCACGGTCAAGAAGGGCATCGATTTCGCGGCCCTGGACAAGAAGAAGGTCAAAATTTTTGTCAGCATCGTGGGGCCCGCCGAAGACCGGACCTCGCACCTGCAGCTCCTGGCCCAAGTTTCACGCATCCTCAAGGAGCAGGCCATCAGGGACACACTGCTCAATGCGGACACCAACATAGGGCTGTACGAAGAGCTGGTTCGTCACACCGAGACCAAGGGACCCGATCTCGAACAAGAGGGACGGGCCAAGCTGATGTTCATGGTAGTCAAAGACGAAGCCCTAATGGACGATCTGGCCGGCATTTTCGTGGAGTACGGCATCGAGGAAGTCACGATCATGCAATCGCAACAGATGGAAAACCTGCTCTCGCGGGTGCCGCTGTTTCTGGGCTTCTTTGATTTCACGGGCGAGAGCAGCCATGCCAACAGGGTCGTCATGGCCAAAATCGACGAGAACCGGATCGGCGCCGTGGTCAAAGCCGTCGAGGACATCGTCGGCGACCTGGACTTTCATACCGGCGTGAGCATACAGGTCATCGACCTGTTCTACTCCAAGGGCGCCTTCTAGCCCGATATGAGCGGCAAGGACGAGCTCCTGGCCCGGGTGGGGCGAAACGACATCAAGGACTCCAAGACCATACTGACAACACTGATGTGGGACAGGATGGGTCGCAATCACAACGGCGTTTGGAACGGCCGCTGAGCGCGGAGCTGCGCAGCACGGCAACCCCTAAAGAAAGGCCGGCAGAGCAGGAAAAAGGCTGTCTTGACTTTTAGGCGGCAATAGCATAGCTTTTTGCAACAGTCAATGCAATCGATAAAAAGGCTAAAAGGCACCGTCACCGAGCTGCCGCGCGGTGGTTATCTGGTTCGGACAAAAGGCGGCTACATCCAGTTCGGTTCTCCCCCCGAAACCATCAAAGACACGATGATGCTCCCGCAAGGGGTCCCTCTGGTATTCGTGCTTCCGCGCGAGCTCTTCAATCCCGACAAGGGAATCAGTCTGGCGGAGCTCGAGTTCCCCATCTACTATAATTTTTTCATCCGCAAAAAGCGCACCACTATCATTTGCACTGTAGAACAGAGCCGCCGGCTCGTGCGCGTTCTGCGGGAAGCGGCATTCGGCCCGATCCACGTGGACGCTTCGGAAGATATCTATCCCGGCAGCCACGAAACAGTCGTTCCCGATTTGAAAAAAGAGATGAACTACTACAAGAACTTCCTGTTTCGCGATCTGCTGTCATTCCACTTCTTCAAAAACAGCAGGGCCGCGGTCAACGGCGTGACCATTACCGTCAACAAGGGCGGTGATTTCAGTGTCATCCAGGACCGCAAAAAGCTGGCCCACATCCCGGGAACGTTCGAGTACAAGGCGCGCTACATGATAGGCGAAAGGCTCAAGGAACCCTATAAGCCGCCATTGTTCGGAGTCACGTGCCTGGGGCCCAGTCACGGTTTCGACCCGAGCGAAAACACGTCCGGCTATATCGTCTGGCTCAACCACCGAGGCGTAATGATCGACCCGCCCGTAAACTCCGCCGAGTGGCTCACTGATTCGAACGTCAACCCGAAGTTCATCGACAGCATCATATTGACGCACTGTCACGCCGATCACGACGCCGGCACCTTCCAGAAAATCATGCAGGAGAGCCGGATCAACATATACACCACCCAGACGATCATGAACAGCTTCCTCAGGAAGTACTCCTCCCTGTCAGACGAGTCCATCGACTATCTCAAGCGCCTCTTCAATTTCCATCGCGTGTACCTGGAGAGGCCCTTCGTCATCCACGGCGCCGAGTTCACCTGCGGTTATACGCTGCACTCCATCCCCACAATCGGTTTCATTATCAATTTTCAGGGCCGGACATTCGTGTACTCCTCCGACCACATGGCCGAGCCGGAAGTCCACAAAAAGCTTCTCGAACAGGGCGTCATAAAGCAGGACCGCTACGAGCAGTTCTGTTCATTCCCATGGGATGCCGACGTTATCTACCACGAATCCGGCATAGCGCCCCTGCACACGTCCATCAAGTGGCTCAACTCGCTTCCCAAGCGCCTACAGAAAAAAACCGTGGTCTATCACATAACCAAAAAGGAATTTCCGGACGACACCAATCTGACACTGGCTCGATTCGGTATCGAGCACACCCTCGAATTCAAGGTCAAGCCTCCGGAGTTTGAAAAAACCTACGAGCTGTTGGGTTTGTTGAGGCACCTCGATTTTACACAGGACTTGCCCCTCGAAAAAATACTCGAATTTCTGCTGGCTATCCAGGAAGAGCGCTACGGCAAGGGCAAAACCATCATACGCACGGGCAGCCGCGGCGACAAATTTTACATTATCGCAAGGGGCAACGTCGGCGTTTACCTCGATGGGCTCAAGCAGCAGAAGATCTACGGGGCCTTCGAATACTTCGGCGAAGTCGGCCTCATATCCGGCAAAACAGCCGCCGACGTCGTGGCGGAAACCGACGTCGTGGTCTACTCGATGGCCAAGAATAAATTTCTTAATTTTATTGCAGGCACTGATTTCGAGGTTACCCTGAAGAACCTCGTCGAAGTCCGAAACCCGCACTCCTGGGACCTGCTCTCCACGAGCCGATTCTTCAGCCGCCTGACTTCATACCAGAAGACCTGGCTGGAATCCGTCATGTTCCCCACGGAATTCGCGCGGGGCGATATCCTGCTCGATCAGGGCCGGCAATTCGAGAAAATGTACATCCTAGCCGGCGGCAGGATAGAGGTGACCCGGGACGGCAAGCTGGAGGCTATCTTCAAGCGAGGCGACTTCATCGGCAATTTCCACGAGATAGACAGCAACCGGCCTTCCTGCTGCCGCTTCAAGGCAAAAACCCGGGTAGAGCTCTTTGCCATCGACCGCAAGAACATGGTCAAATTCGCCGACATGAATCCTGGTCTCATCATGAAGCTCAAGACCAACCTCTAGTCTTACATTCAGTCATCAACACGAGGAAAAAGCGCTATCAAACCAACGCATGGCCTTACCGAGCACCTGATAGTCCTGTCCGTCGACGGCCTGGCTGCCGCGGATTTCGACACCATCTCCGGGTTGCCCGCCTTCCGCCGTTCCCTCGATTCCGGCGTTCACGCAAGCATAACGGCCGGCATCTACCCCACCCAGACCTATCCCATCCATGCCACGATTATCACGGGCAACTATCCCGATGCCCACGGCGTCGCGGCCAACGCACGCTTTTCACCCGGCACCGAAAAGCCCGACTGGCACTGGTACCGCAGGGATATCCGCACACCCACCCTGTATGACAGAGCCAAGCAGGCCGGCCTGCGCGTAGGGTCCATACTGTGGCCCGGAGCAGCCGGGGCCGCCGTGGATTTCAACTTTCCCGAGATAAAACCGAGCCGCCGATCCCAGAATCTGCCCTGCGTTGTTTTGTCCAACGGGACGCCGGCTTACATCATGAGCATGCTCCTGCGTCACGGCTATCTGCTCAGGGGTCTGGACACCCACCACCTGGACAACTTCATCGCCGCGGCCGCGGCCGATACGCTGAGAAGAAAAAAACCGCACCTCCTGCTCGTGCATCTGCTCGATCTGGACCAGACACGGCATCGCTACGGAAGGGGCAGTCGCGAAGCCGAGATGTGCCTTCGAGATCAGGACGGCCGCATTGACCGCATAGTGGCAGCGGCGGAGAGGGCTCGAATTTTCGACCGCTGCACGTTTTTCATCCTGGGCGACCACGGTCACATGGACGTGCGCTGTCGCGTGAACCCGAACGTCGCCTTGCTCGAGGCGGGGTTGATAGAGCTCAATGGCCGGGGGCACCTGGCCGGTTGGCGGGCCTGGGCCAATGCCTGCGGCGGCTCGGCCCAGATCTGCCTCAGCGACCCGGAAGACCGCGATCTACGGGATCGAGTGCGAGGGGTCCTCGTCGGCCTCCGGGACGATGCTCAGGCTGGGGTAAAGACCGTATTCGACAGGAACGACCTGCGCCGGCTGCGCACCAAAGAGGAGATAGCGTTCATGATCGAGGCCCGGCGCGGTTACTACTTCACCAACCGCATGACAGGCCCGCTGCTCGAACCGGCCGAGAGCAGGCACAAATCATCCCACGGCTATCTCCCGACCAGGGGCGGGTACCAGCCACTCTTCATGGCCTTCGGCGCCGGCATCCGGAAAGGCATTGCCCTTCAGGATCTGCGCATGATCGACCTGGCCCCCACCATGGCGGCTCTGCTCGGGATCGACATGCCTCGAGCGGAGGGCAGCGTTATCGACGAGATGCTCGCCGGTTAGCGCTCTGGCAACGGGTTGGCCGTACCCCGGTTGGCCGTACCCCGCAAAACCCCTATACTGACTGCGCCCGGAAGCGGGAACCGACACCGCTTCCGCCGCCGTCTGCGCGAACGCCATGACGGTCACAGGCCCGGCTCGCAGGCGGGCGCGTGGAGGAGCCGCAATGGACAAGCCGAACATTCTTCTGATTACCGACGACCAGCACAGATGGGACTTCATGCAGGACGCCGATTTCGTGCACACCCCCAATATAACCAGGCTCGGCGCCGAAGGCGTGACCCTGACCAACGCCTACAGCAACTGCCCCATCTGCATGCCGACCCGCTTCACGTGGCTCTACGGGCTGTATGCCTCCCAGGCATCCGCTTCGCTCCTGGCCAACGCCGGAGACTGGCCCACCCATCTGCCCTCCATGGCGGCCGGGTTGCAAAAGGAGGGCTACCGTACAGCTATCATTGGCAAGCTGCACTCGCTGGGCGGCCTCTATCACCGTGACGTAGTGCCTTCCGAGTACGATACCAAAAAGCGTGGATTCCACAGCGTCTTCGAAGTGTGCGGTAAGAGCCTCTCGTACTGGTACGACTGCCGATGGACCCGCTACCTCAGGGAGCGTAATCTCCTGGACAGGTATCGGGAAGACATGGCTTCGCGGACGGCCATGATTGGGGGCAAAGAGCGCTTCGAAGCGTCTTTTCTCTCGAAGACGGACCACATGGACGGTTTCATCGGCCGCGAGGTACGCCGCTGGCTCGAAGCCTATCGTGACGAGCGACCCTTTTTCCTGCACGCGTCCTTCTGCGGGCCCCATTTTCCGCTTGATCCCCCGGAGGAGTTTCTCTCGCACTACCGGCCGGAGGACATGCCGCTCCCTGTCCAGGGGCGTTCATCGGAACCGCAGGAGAAGCAAGCTCGCATGTGGCAGGAGCATCGAGCCCTCTACTGCGGCCTTATCGAGCACGTGGACCACGAGATCGGGCAGATACTCGCTCTGCTCGATCGAACGGGCCGGCGGAATGACACACTGGTCATCTTCACCACCGATCACGGTGACATGATCGGCGACCTGGGGCTCAATCACAAGGGGCTGCCCTACGACGGCTCGTGCCGCACTCCCGTCATACTCTGGTCACCGGAAATGATCGAGGGCGGCGGAGTCCTGCAGGACCCCGCCGAAGCGGTCGATCTGCCCTGCACCATCCTGGAAGCCGCGGGGGCCGGGGACCGGATCGCGGAGTACCTGCCCTCTACGCCAGGGCGATCGTTTTGGCATTACGCACGAGGCCTGACTGCCCGCCACAGAGACTGGGCCTACGCGGAATGCCGTGTGGGACGAGACGCCTGGCGCATGTGCCGGGACAGGCAGTGGAAGTACGTCTATTGCGCCGGCGGCGAAGACATGCTCTTCGACCTGAGGGAAGACCCGCGCGAGCAAAACAACCTGGCCGGGCTGCCCGAGCATGGCGGGCGCATCGGGAGCATGCGCTCCCGGGTGATTCAGTCTATGACACGAGCGTTGGCGCCGGACCCCGATCCCGGTGTGGGCACGTATTCCCGGCGTGATCTTTAGTCGAGGAAGCCGGACTCTGACCGATAATTACATTGATGTCCATGCAAAAGGGCCAGCACAGTTCCCTTTTCGACCGCCTGCGCGGGTCGAATAACCTGCCGTCACTGCCCCACGTTCTCGTACGCATCATCGAAGCCTGCAACAAAAAGGAAGCGGATTTCAGGGAGCTGGCAGGAATCATTGAAACCGACCCGGCGCTGACTGCCAAAATTTTGCAGTTCATCAACTCGCCCTATCTGAGGCTCCCCAACAAGGTGGTCGGTCTCGAACAGGCCCTGGTGCTGGTGGGGATCGACGCGGTCCGCAACATCGCCCTCTGCGCGTCGGTTCACCAGATGTTCTCGAAAGACGCCGATCCGGAAGCCTTCGACATCAAAAAATTTTGGCGACACTCCCTCACCTGCGCGCTGCTCGCGCGTGACCTGGCCCAAAGGGTCGCATACCCCAACCCGGATGAGGCCTTTCTGGCCGGGCTGCTGCACGACATCGGCAAGCTCATTCTCTGGACCGAGATGCCCCAGGAGTACGAGCACATCGTGAAGGCGGCCGGCGGCGACACGGATCAGCTCCTGTCGGCGGAAGCCAGGCTCGGGGCGCCTCACAACGAGGTGGGCGCCTGGGTCATAGCGGAATGGAACCTCGAGTCCATGATGTCCGACGCCGTGCTCTTTCATCACGAACCGCTCTTCAGAGTCGTGGAGGCCTTCCTGCTAGTCAGGTTGATCTACGCCGCCAATTCCCTCACTCACGATCGGAGGGGATCGCGAGATGTTCAGGCGGCGGTGTCTCTGTTGGGACTGCCTCAGAAGGAAATAGGGGATGCGGCTTCCCACGCCGAGGGCGAGCTGAAAAACATCGCCCGCAATCTGGAAATCGTTATCGCCGGCAAACCGCAGGAAGCGGCCGCAGCTGCGGAGAGCGATAGCGAGAAACAGGAGCTCTTGAGACAGGAAATCAAAGGCACCGCCGTCCTGCTGGGTACGCTGCAAAGCCTTATACGGGCGACGGGAGAAGAGTCTCTGGTAAAGGTACTGTACCAGGGGCTGCGGATCCTGTTCG
>SDBV01004615.1_pt1 | contig 19718 bp, 17 predicted proteins | sample 2277081 | NCBI WGS metagenome assembly SDBV01 (sample SAMN10402039, study PRJNA504765) | marine sediment metagenome | isolation source: marine sediment core GS10_PC15, 223 cmbsf | place: Arctic Ocean: Southern Knipovich Ridge | collected 2010
CGCCGTTGGCAGTGACGCGGGCAGTGACGCGGGCGTGGGCGATGTGTTTGTCGCCGACGCGGGCAATCGTGTTGTCGTTAGATACGACAAATCGGGCAGGATCGTAAACTACATCGGCAGGAAAGATGATGAAAAAGACGTAGAGGGATTCTTTGTTCCCAGTGCCAATTTCGACCTGGCGATCGCCCTTGACGGGCTTTTGCGAGTGGTCGATCCGGGCAGGCATCTGATAATCGCATTTACGTTCGATGGCGAGAGGCGCTTCTGGTGGGGCGGGGGCGGAAACCGAGTCGAAGAATTCTGCGGCTGCTGCAATCCGGTCAATATCGCGATACTGCCCGACGGGGGGATTGTCACGGTTGAGAAGGGACTGGTTCGGGTCAAGGTCTATGACGCCGACGGTGGGTTTGCCGGCGTCGTGGCTGGGCACGAGCAACTGGTTGACAATATCCACCAGGCGCACCCGGCAGTGTTCGATGTAGCGGTCGGTGGTGCTGTCGATGGTGCGGCAGGCGGTGCGGTGCGGATATATGTGCTGGATACTATAAAGAACGTGGTTCGGGTTTTTGTGAAGAAAGATTCGACGAAATGAAAAGACCTGCTGAGAAGGTTCTAAAGAGCAGACGACAGGTGCTGGGCGGGACGTTGCGGTATGCGACGCTGGGTGTGCTGGGCGCCGGGGTGGGCGCTGTGGTGATGAAGCGGCGCAGGCTGTTGCGCGAGGGGGTGTGCGTCAGTCGCGGGATATGTACCAGGTGCGGTGAGTTTGCCGAGTGTGGTCTGCCGCGTGCGCGGTCGGTGAGGCGTGCGCTGGAGGAGAGGGCTGATGGGTGACAATAAAGACAGGATGAATCGGCGTGGGCTGATCGGCAAGGGGTTGTGGGCAGGCGCCCTGGCGGGGATCGGCGGCGTTGCCGCGTACCTGTTAGGCAGGAGCAAAAAGACCGAGACGTTGTGGCAGACCGACCCGGACAAATGCACTGCCTGCGGGAACTGCGCGACGTATTGTGTGCTGGAGGAATCGGCGGTCAAGTGCGTGCAGGCCTACGCGATATGCGGGTATTGCGACCTGTGTCCGGGGTACCTGGAGCCGGGGGCCAAGGCGCTGGATACGGGGGCGGAAAACGAGTTGTGCCCGACGGGGGCGATCGAACGAAATTTTGTGGAAGACCCATACTTCGAGTACAACATCGTCGAAAAACTCTGCATCGGCTGCGGCAAGTGCGTCGAGGGCTGCGAGGTGTTCGGCAATGGGTCGCTGTTTTTGCAGGTGCGGCATGACCGGTGCCTGAATTGCAACGAATGTTCGATAGCGGCAGCGTGCCCGGCAGATGCGTTCAAACGTGTCCCGCCGGACGAACCATATATACTGAGGGGACAACCGGACAAACAGGGTTTCTCAGAGGCTTCGTAGATTAACGCGATTTTCAGGGACAGCCATGACGCGAGTCGTCGGAATATTTATATCAATATCTATTGTAGTGTCCGTTTTATTGTGCGGTGGGGCGTTCGGTGCTGAGATGCGGTTTCCGCCGCCGGACTTCGAGAGCGGTTATGAAATGCCAGATACGCAGGTGCAGGCGCCGCGGTCGGACGCGTGGGAGTATGTCGATGCGGCAGTCCTGCTGGCAGCATTGAGCGCTGCGGCATTCCTGGTGCATCGCAAACGCTGCCGCAAGGGGTTGTTTCTGCTGGCGATGTTTTCGCTGCTCTATTTCGGATTCTGGCGTAAGGGGTGTGTCTGTTCAATCGGGGCGATAGGCAATGTCGCGCTGTCGATATTCGACAGTGATTACGCGATGCCGGTCGGGTCGGTTATATTTTTCGTGCTGCCGATGGTCTTTACGCTGTTTTTCGGGCGTGTATTCTGCGGTGCGGTCTGTCCGCTGGGGATGATACAGGATGTCGTGGTGATAAAGCCCGTCTCTGTGCCGCGATATGTGGAACATGCGCTTCGAATGTTCGCATACGTTTACCTGGCTGCGGCGGTGTTGTTCGCGGCGACGGGAAGCGCGTTCATCATCTGCCGGTACGACCCGTTCGTCGGCTTTTTCAGGCTGAGCGCAAGTGTCAACATGATCGTGCTGGGGGCGTGCTTTCTGGTCGTGGGGGTGTTCGTGGGTCGGCCTTACTGCCGGTTTGTCTGTCCGTATGGGGTGATATTGCGTTTTCTGTCCAGGCTGTCCAGGTGGCGGGTGACGATTACGCCGGATGAATGTATCAAGTGCCGGCTGTGCGAGGATGCCTGTCCGTTCGGTGCGATCGACGAGCCGACGGCGGCGTGGCCCGATACGGACCGTACGACTGACAAACGACGGGTCGGAGTGCTGATCGCGATGCTGCCGGTGCTGGTCGCGGGCCTGGGCTGGGCGGGTTCGTCACTTAGCGGGCCTATGTCGCGGGCACACGCAACGGTTCGGCTTGCCGAGCGGGTCTGTGTGGAAAACGCGGGGCAGGTAACGGAGATGACCGACGCGAGCAAGGCGTGGCGAGACACGGGCGAAAAGATCGAGCAACTTTACGGACGGGCAGACGCGATTCGCGGACAGTTTCACCTTGGCGGATGGTGGATGGGCGGATTTGTGGGATTCGTAATCGGTCTCAAACTGCTCGGATTGTCGCTCCAATGGCCCAGAGAAGATTATCAGGCCAACCGCGGCGGATGCGTTGCGTGCGGACGGTGTTTTGCGGCATGTCCGCGCGAACATCTGCGATTGGGCGAAATCGGCGAAGCGGTGGACAATAAAATGACATCTAAAATGATGGACAGTTCAGATGGATGATAAACCGACATGCAGTTCTGTTGATGTCAAGGGCGGGCCGTGGCATCAGGCGGCGGTGGGCAGCGGTGTGGTGGCGGGGATATTCGGTCTGGTTGTCTGCGGGTTCCTGCTGGGTGGCTGGTTCCAGATGAAGGTGGCCTATCCGAAAAAAGAAGAGCAGCTTGTAAAGATGAAGCAGGCGACCACGGCCAATCCGAAGGATGTTCAGCTTGTCGAGAAGGTTCGCCAGCTTGATCTGCGGCTGCGGGAGAAGCGGGTTGGACATCTTGATTTTGCCCGCAAAGGTGCATATCTGCTGCTTGGATGTGTGACGTTGTGTCTGGTATGTTTCAAGCTGGCTGGGAACATGACAAAGCAGCTTCCGATGCCGCAGCCGCGGGCCGGGGCTGCTGACAGGGGTGCAGAACAGGTGCGACAGGGACGGCTGGGCAGAGACGCCGTGACGGTGGGGCTGGCGGTGATGGTGATGGTGTGGGCGGTAGCGGTTATCTTCTGGCCTGGGGTGGATTTTGATTCAGACAGTTCCGTCGGTGCCGCGGGGTTTGCTTCGTGGGAAGAGGTCGGCGCTAATTGGGCGAGTTTTCGCGGGCAGGGTGCATCGGGTATCAGTGCGCATACAAATGTGCCGGACAAGTGGGACGGCAAGAGCGGGCTGAATATTTCGTGGAAGACCAGGCTTGATATCCTGCCGGGGTTTAACTCGCCGATAGTGTGGGGGGATAAGATATTTATCTCCGGGGCGGACGCGGAGAAACGACAGGTATATTGCTTCGATCTGGCGGGGGGCGAGCTGCTGTGGAGAGGCGATGTGCCGAGTCTTGCTAACCTTACCGAGCCGTTGGAGGTGATGAAGGATACGGGTTTTGCGGCTTCTACGATGGCGACAGACGGCAGGCGGGCATACGCGATATTCGTTACGGGTGATATCGCCGCGTTCGATTTCGAGGGGAATCTCGTATGGAACAGGAATCTGGGCGTGCCGGACAGCACCTACGGCTATGCGTCGTCGCTGGCGATGTTTCAGGACAAGGTGATCGTGCTGCTGGACCAGGCAGAAGACGAAGACGGTAACAGTAAATCGAAGCTGATGGCGCTGGATTCGATGACGGGGCAGATGGTGTGGCAGAGTCCCCGGCCAGTGCGCGATTCGTGGGCATCGCCTGTTATCGTCAGGGTCAGTCAGGGCGGACAGGTACTTACCTGCGGCGATCCGTGGGTGATAGGCTATGACGCCGAGACGGGCCGGGAGTCGTGGCGTGCCGATGTGTTGGGCGGTGACGTGGCTCCGTCGCCGATATACGCCGACGGCAAGGTCTTTGCGATATACGCCTATGACAGGCTCGTCGCCATCGCCGCCGACGGCCGGGGCGATGTGACCGAGACGCACGTCAGGGAAGTGGGCGAAGATGAGGTGCCGGATATATGCAGCCCTCTCTGTAATGGACAACTCCTGTGGATGCAGACGAGCGAGGGGGTGCTGACCTGCTGGGATGTAGGCGGCAGGATCAGCGGCGACAGCGGCGGTGGTGGCGGTGGCGACGACAGTGGAAATGGCGGTGGTGAATGGGACGACGAACTGGAGCGGATGGTTTGGAAGCATGAATTCAAGAAGGAGTCCTTCCAGGCATCTCCGAGCCTTGTCGGCGATAAGCTGTACGTGCTGAACAATAAGGGGCTGATGCATATTATCCAGGCGGGCAGGGAGTTTAAGGAGCTGGGCCGTTGTGAGCTTGGTGATAAATGTCTCGCATCGCCGGCGTTCGCCGACGGTCGGATTATTATTCGCGGGGCTGAGTATCTGTGGTGTATCAAGAACGGGCAGTGATGGAAGAAAATGGTCTGGCAGAAGAGCTTGATTTGACATTTGTTGACGAATGCGTCGGCGTGATTGGCAGAACCGAAGACAAGGTGCTGGCGATACTGCAGGCGATGCAGGATCATTACGGTTATCTACCGGAGTCGGCGATGGAGCGTGTCTGCGAGATAACGGATATAACGCCGGCGTCGATAATGGGTATCGGCACGTTTTACGATCAGTTTCGCCACACCCCGGCCGGTAAACATATCGTGCGCGTTTGTGTGGGGACGGCCTGCCATGTCAAGGGAGCCCAGGACGTTTACAACGCGTTCCTGCGTCACCTGGACATCCCCGAGGGCGAAGATACCGACGTAAAGAGGGAGTTTACCATCGAAAAGATTGCCTGCCTGGGCTGCTGTACGCTGGCCCCGGCGATGCAGATCGGCGATGTTACATACGGTCATCTGACGGCAGAGACGGTTGGCGGGGTGCTGGAAGATTACCTGCGATACGAACAGCAGAGCCGGAAGGGTAAAGAGGCGGCGAAAAAACATCGGGGGCGGAAAGACAGAGACGTGCGTGGTGAAATTCGTATTGGGCTGGGTTCGTGCTGCCAGGCGCGCGGCAGCGGCAAGCTGAACGAAGCGGTGGAGAAGGCGCTGGCCGAGACGGGGATAAACGCCCGGCTAAAACATGTCGGATGTGTGGGTATGTGCTACCAGACGCCGTTGTTGGAGGTCGTATTGCCGGATGGGGTCAGCTACCTGTACGCAAAGGTGAATCCCGAAGATGCCCGTGCGATATTACTGAGGCATTTTAAGGTTCGCGGTGTCGGTCGAAAGATTGCCGGCAGTATATCAAACGCGCTGGATACGATAGTTACCGGCCGGGACGGAGAGGCAGCCGTCCAGAGGCATTCGGTAGATGTGCGTGACGGGCATGTGGCTGATTTTCTGGGCAGGCAAAAAAATATTGCTACCGAGCATTGCGGCAATATCAGCCCGGTCGATATCGACGAATACCTGAGCTATGGCGGGTTTGACGGACTAAAGAAGGTCGTCGGGATGAGCAATGAGGAGGTTATCGGCGAGCTTGAAAAGAGCGGACTTCGCGGCAGGGGCGGTGCGGGATTTCCGACGTATCTGAAATGGAAGACTCTCTGTAGTCAGGAAGACAGGACCAGGTACGTGGTGTGCAACGGCGACGAGGGCGACCCGGGCGCGTTTATGGACCGGATGCTGATGGAGTCGTATCCGCTGCGTGTGATCGAAGGGGTGACGATCGCGGCGCGGACGGTGGGGGCGACGCATGGCTATCTTTATATTCGGGCTGAGTATCCACTTGCGCTGCGGCGGATGACCGAGGCGATCGCAGCGTGCAGGAAGCGGGGGTTCCTGGGCGATGACATACTCGGCGGCGGCTGGGGGGTTGACCTGCAGATTGTCGCAGGGGCAGGTGCGTTCGTCTGCGGTGAAGAGACGGCGCTTTTGTCCAGCATCATGGGCAGGCGTGGTATGCCGTGGTTGCGGCCGCCGTATCCGACGAAGCAGGGCTTGTGGGGAAAGCCAACGCTGATTAACAATGTCGAGACGTATGCGCAGGTTTCGTGGATTATGCGTAACGGCGGGTCGGCCTTTGCGGCGATGGGCACCGAAAAGAGCAGGGGCACCAAAGTGTTCGCATTGGCTGGAAAGATTGCGCGCGGCGGACTTATCGAGGTCCCGATGGGCGTTACGATTCGCCAGATTGTTCAGGACATCGGCGGAGGCATCGAAAAGGGGCTGGGGTTCAAGGCCGTCCAGGTGGGCGGACCCAGCGGCGGGTGTGTGCCGGCGGCGCTTTCGGATATACCGGTCGATTATGAGTCGCTGACCGAGGCTGGGGCGATTATGGGTTCGGGCGGACTTGTCGTGCTGGACGAGTCCGACTGCATGGTGGAAATATCGCGGTACTTCCTGGAGTTTACGCAGAACCAGTCGTGCGGCAAATGTACGTTCTGCAGGGTTGGCACACGCAGGATGCTGGATGTGCTGGAAAGACTTTGCAGCGGCCGGGGTGAAGAGGGCGACATCGAACGACTGGAGCATCTGTCGCGGATGGTCAAGGCGTCCAGTCTGTGCGGGCTGGGAAAGACTGCGCCGAATCCGGTGCTTTCGACGATCAAACATTTTCGCGATGAATACGAGGCGCATATCCAGGGCAGATGCCCAGCGGGCAGGTGCAAGGCGATGGTTACGTATTCGATAAACGACCAGTGTATCGGCTGTACGATATGTGCTCAGCATTGCCCGGTCGATGCGATTGCGATGGTGCCGTATCAAAAACACCAAATCGACAACGATAAATGTACCCGCTGCGGGGTGTGCAAAAATGTCTGTCCCGCCGAGGCGGTGGAAGTGAAATAGAATGGACATGGTCAAACTTACAATAGACGGCAGGGAAGTCCGCGTTGAGCGCGGCGCGACGGTGCTGGAGGCTGGGCGGAAGTTGGGGATAGAGATTCCCACGATGTGTTATCGCGACGGATACAGAGCTTCGACGAGCTGTACGGTCTGTGTGGTTCGGATAAACGGGGCCGACGGTTTTGTGCCGTCCTGCGGTACGGTCGCCGTCGAGGGTATGCGAGTCGAAAGCGAAAGCGAAGATGTGCACCAGGCAAGGCGGACGGCGCTGGAGCTGCTGCTCAGCGACCATGTGGGGGATTGCATGGGGCCTTGCCAGGTGAGCTGTCCGGCGAAGATGGAGATACCGCTGATGATTTGGCAGATTGCCGCGGATAAGCTCGGCGATGCGATACGGACGGTGAAAAAAGACATCGCGCTTCCGGCGGCGATGGGCAGGATATGTCCCGCGCCGTGCCAGCGGATTTGCAGACGCGGCAAGGGCGATTCGGCTGTTTCGATATGTCTGCTGAAGCGATATGTCGCCGACGCGGACCTGGCTGGCAAAGAGCCGTTTGTGCCGGTCTATGCCGAGACGAAGGACAAGACCGTCGTGGTCGTCGGGGCTGGGCCTGCCGGTCTGACTGCGGCCTACTATCTTGCGCAAAAGGGTTATGCGTGCACCGTCTATGACGAGCAGGACAAACCCGGCGGCGGGATGCGCGACGAATCGTTAAAAGAAAAACTGCCGGCCGATGTGCTGGACGCTGAGGTCGCGACGCTACTGAAAAATAATGTGGAACTGAAAAGCGGCGTGCGGGTCGGGGCCGATGTGTCGTGGCGTGCGATGCGAGACGGGTTCGATGCGATGTTTATAGCGACCGGGACGATGGACGCGGACGGTGCCGAAGAACTGTCGCTGGTTTGCGAGAAGGATGCGGTCCGAATCAACAGGGCGACATACGAAACAAATATCGAGGGCGTTTTCGCAGGGGGCAACGTGGCCGGTCCAAAGCGGCATCTGGCGATCCGCGCCGTTGCCGATGGCAAAGAAGCCGCCGAATCGATAGACCAGTATCTATCCGGCGTAAAGGTAATCGGGCCGGTAAAGCCGTTCAACAGCCGTATGGGCAAGCTGCTGCCAGGCGAGATCGAAGTGTTTATGGCCGATGTCGGCTGGGTCGGCGGTGGTGTCGATGTCGGCGGGGTCGGCGGTGGTGTCGGTGACGGTTTCGACAGACCCCAGGCGATCGCCGAGGCTAATCGTTGTTTGCATTGCGACTGTCGCAAGGCCGACAATTGCAGACTGCGAGATTATTCGCACGATTACGGGGCGTTGACAAATGTGTATAAATCCGAGAGGCGTTTGTTTGTCCGGCATACAGGGCATACGGAGGTGGTCTATGAGCCGGGCAAGTGCATTGACTGCGGGCTGTGCATTCAGACTGCCGCACAGCACGGCGAAGAGTTGGGGTTGACGTTTGTCGGCAGGGGCTTCGATGTGCGTGTGGCTGTGCCGTTCGACCGTTCAATCGAGCAGGGGCTGCGCCGGTCGGGTCGGGCGTGCGTTGAGAACTGTCCAACCGGGGCGCTGTCGCTTAAAAGCGATTAGCGGAAACCGTCAGTGTCGATGATATACTCCGGGCGTTGATGGTATTGGTAGTGTTAATAGTGTTAATGGTGCCAGTGATGCCGGTGGTGGTGTTAATGGTGTTAATGGCGTGTCGTGCGTCGCGTGTTATGTGTTATGGTCACGGAGCAGAGTCGGATGCGAAGAAAAAAGAAACGAATCAACAGATCACTACAGGCCCAGCCGAGGAGGTCATTGCGTAGCAGGGTGCTGTTGTTACTGGTTACGCTGGCGTTGTGTTTTGCAATCGCCGAGATCGCTGCCCGGCTGTGGATATACAGCATCGCCGACGACTATGTACTGGCGCAGGTCGCGCTGTACGAGAAGATACCCCCTCGGCAGCGAATGTTTCAGCCGCATCACTATCTGAACTACTGCAATACGCCCAATTACGTCAGTCGGGACGGGCTGAACAAACATAACAGTCTGGGTTATCGCGGCGACGAAATCGAGATGCCCAAACCCAAGGGCAGATTTCGCATCGTCGCGCTGGGCGGGTCCAGCACATATACGATAAAGGTGGGCGATTACAAAAAAACGTTTACCGCGCTGCTGGAAAAACAGTTGACCGAAAAGTACGGCTATGAAAATATCGAGGTCATAAACGCCGGGGTTGGCGGTTACAATTCATGGGAGAGTCTGATTAACCTGCAAACGCGTCTGCTCGATCTCGAACCCGACATGGTTATCGTTTATCACGGCGTCAACGATGTGCATGCGCGGGTCGTTTTGCCGGGTGCCTATCGCGGTGACAACTCAGGCCAGCGAAAGCAATGGTCCCGCCCGCCGATCGGACTATGGCAGCGAAGCGCGCTGCTGCGATACGTCAATTACAAGATTGGCCTGCTCCCTTCCCGCCACATTGGTTTGGAGGGCTATGTCAATACCGATACGTCGTATATGTATATGTGGAGCAGGTCGCCGCAGATGGTCGATGTCGTTGACAAAAATCCGCCGACCTATTTTCAACGTAACCTGGAAAACATGATTGCTGTCGCCAGGGTGCACGGTGTGCGGATTGTATTGGCCACCTGGGCACACAGCCCGCTGAAGGGTGACTACGTCACCTGGCCGCACTATCAAAAGGGCATCGCCCAGAACAACGATGTCGTTAAGCAGGTCGCCATGCAAAACAATGTGCCGATGTTCGACTTCGCTGCAGCCATGCCCCAGGACAAACAATACTGGCACGACGGACGACATGTAAACCAGGCTGGCTCACAAAAAAAAGCCGAACTGTTCGCAGCGTTCCTAAATAAGATAAAACTGACTACTCACGATTGAGATTTCCCGTTTGTGCGCGGCTAAGTAACATTACAATAGCAACTTAAAACCCACTCGCGGGAATTTACTACCCCCAGGGATATAAAACCACATTGCTTTGGCAGCGTTGTTCTGTTACATTCCGGTACGACCCTGTTTCTGGTATGCTTTGGTCAATGTGGTCACGATTCCTTATCGCCGCGGCCGGGATACATTATGCGTAACGTTGGGAGAGCCGGTTGAAGATACCGCGTTTTTATTGCAGTGATATCCAGCCTGGTCAGGTGGTGCTGGACCAGAGCGAATCGCATCATCTGGTCCATGCGCTGCGTCTGTCGCGGGGCCGGAAGGTAGAGCTGTTCGACGGTGCCGGGACTGTCGCCTCGGCTGTGGTGGAGTCGGCGGAGCGCAAAGCCGTAACGTTGTCCGTGAAGAATCTCCAAACGCATCCACCGCGGACAACCTGCCGGGTCATCATCGCCGCCAGCCTCGCCAGGGGTCAGCGTTTTGACCATCTCGTTACGCAGTGCACCGAGCTGGGCGTCGATGCGGTCTTGCCGGTAGTCTTCGAGAGGACCGTCAAGCTCGCAGCCGGGGACTCGGTACTGCAACGATACCGCAAACTTGCAATATCCGCCGCCAAGCAGTGCAATCGAGTCTTCCTGCCGACAATCACCGAACCGAAAACACTGCCCGATGCGATCCATTACATCGGTAGCCAGTACCCCGAATCGCAAATCATCTACGGAGGATTCGGTGACGATGCCGCCGCCATCTCCGAACGCCTCGGCAGAGACATGGACATCGCTGCCTTTGTCGGGCCCGAAGGTGGGATGACGCCCGAAGAAGAGGGCCTCTTGAACAGCAGCCGCGGCGGCGCCGGGGTAACGCTTACACAAACGACCCTGCGGGTGGAAACAGCGGCGATGGCCATGGCGGCGGTGCTGTGCGTTTCGCGCGACCGGCAACGATGACGGCTATTCCGTTGCAGTCCAGCCGGCTCCGTCTTCCCCAACTCGGACGAACTGGCAGATGTTTTCGAAATAGTCGTTTACCAGGTTTTGCGATTCGATCAACTCGTAGGCCTGCTCGAAACTCTCCTCCATGACCATCAACACAACGCCAAACTCCTGGCCGTTGCGGTCGCTGCTTTGCACCACCGCCTTGATTCCATGTCTGCTAAGAAAGTCTTTGTAAAAGACTGCCGTTCTCGCGTCACCAGCGACACCCACTGCTCTATACCTGTCGTGATTTGCATCCAGGCCTTTGTTTTTCTCGACAGCTCTTTGCATCGTCACGCCTCCATGCTTGTACTCGCTGTATGTAGTTACTACGGATGAACCGACGAACGGTTCGGTTGGGGTATACCCCTGGGGGTAGTAAATTCCCGCGAGTAAAATTTTAAGTTACTGTTGTAAAGCTGTTCACCCGCGCACAAACGGGAATTCTCAATCGTGAGCACTATATATATGTTTTCCTTCTTCACGGACAGATATTTTGGTCCATTCGTCTGAAATAATTTAATTGAGCAACGTCCGCCGAGTTGGTAAAATGAATCCCTCTGGCGTTTCAGCCGTACAGAGGGTGGCGGGTTGGGCTGAAAAGACGCCGTGGGTCGAACGTATGCGAGGGAAAAGATATGGCAGAGGAATACTCAAACGTCCACTACGAAGTGCATGAATTGCCGCATGTCAAAAAGCAGCTCAAGTCCGACCATCACGGCAGGTGCGAAAAGTGCCTCTATTGGCAGTCGCTCAAGGATGGATTCCCCTCGGCGGAGAATAACCCCAGGGGTGTTAAGGGCGACAATATCGGGGAATGCCGCTATAGCGTACCGACGCCCGCCGAATCGGCAGCCCACTGGCCGCTTACCTATGACTTCGACTGGTGCGGTCGATTCCAGCCAAGAGCCGGCACAGGCGGCCTGGCCGGTATGGCCTAAGACTACCGACCACGGCCGCACAAAATGGCGGCATGGTTGTTGTTACAACAGCAGAACATGGAGGGTCGTGCCATGATAGGCATCAACAAATGCTGCCTCGTGATTATCGATGTGCAGGGCAAACTCGCCCAACTGATGCACGATAGCGAATCACTGTTGGGCAATATGGAAATCCTCGTAAAGGGCTGCCGGATTCTGGAGGTTCCGCCCCTGTGGTGCGAGCAGCATCCCTCTGCCCTCGGCCCAACGACACCGCGGATTGCCGAGCTGCTTACCGACTGTCTCCCGATCGAAAAGATGAGCTTCAGTTGTTGCGGCGACGAAAAGTTCGTCCACGCCCTGGGAGCCCTGGGGGGGCTGGGGGTTGGCAGGAAGCATGTCATTCTGTGCGGCATTGAGGCGCATGTCTGCGTCTATCAGACCGCCATGGACCTGCTCGACATGGATTACGAAGTGACCGTCATCACCGACGCCGTCTCGTCACGCGTCGAGGCGAATAAACAGATCGCACTTGCAAGGATGGAGACTGAGGGCGTGAATCTGTCTTCTACCGAGATGGTACTGTTTGAGTTGCTGCGAACCGCCGGGCACGACAAATTCCGACAGGTCACCGGCCTGATCAGATAGCCCGCCCGCCAAACGTTCAGCCGGTTGGCTCGTCAGGCTGGTTTTTTCTGGCATGTTTCGTTGTTGGTGCAGCCTGTGCAGGTGTCCGGTTTTGCCTTGTCCTTCCCGCTATTTTTGTCGGAGGCTGCGTTGGATTCCTTTTTCTGCCCCTCTTTGTAGCTGTCGCTGCGATAGTCGGTCTGATAGAAACCGCTGCCCTTGAAGATAACCCCTGCCCCGGCGCCTATCAGGCGATTGAGCCGCATCTTGCCGCATTCCGGGCACTTCTTCAAGGGCCTGGCCTTGAACGACTGAAATTTCTCAAACCTATGATCGCAATTTTCACACACATATTCGTAAGTAGGCATAGACCACTCCTATGTTAATAGTACAGCGCAACTTCGTCATGGATGTTGCCCATAAAACTTTTTCATGTAAACATTTGACATTGCTTTGTGTTTCGTGCTTCGACTTTAGGATATTGTCATTCCGGACTTGATCCGGAATCCATTTTTTGTTTTGAAAATTGAGATTTTGGACATTTGACATTGTTTCGTGCTTCGTGCTTCGGATTTAGGATGTTGTCTTCCTCGCGGGCACAAAAGGGGTATTTTACACACTATACCCCTTCCCGGCTTTCGCCGTCGGCACGCTTGTCGTTGACTTGTTCATCGCCTTTGTCATGCTGTTGTGCGGATAGTTTGTTGACTATCACCTTGGCTGGCCGAACCACCTGGCCGTTAAGCGTAAAGCCCGCCTGGAACTCCTCCAGCACGACCCCGTCGGCCTTGTCCGGCTCAGCCCGCTGCATGACCGCTTCGTGCACCGACGGGTCAAATGGTTTTCCCACCGATTCGACTTTTTCCACGCCATGGCTCTTTATCGCGTCCAGCAGGTGCTGGAATACCATCTCCACGCCTTTGACCACGCCTTCAAGGCCACCTTCACTGTCCCTGGCGTCCTCGGCGCTTGCCAGAGCATGTGAAAAATTGTCCAGCGACGGCAGCAGCGACCGGATGATAGCCATCTTTTCATACGCCACCGATTCGGCAATCCGCCGAGGCGCTCGCTTCTGAAAGTTAATGTAATCGGCACTTAGCCGCTGGAACTTCTCGAATAACAACTGCCTGTCCGCTTCGAGTTGGATCAATTCCTTTTCCAGCTCACCAGCAGTCTTTGCGGCCTTTTGGTCATCACCGCCAGCCGGTTGCGCTGTCGTCCCTTTTTCCTTCGGTTTTTTCATGATCCAACACCACTGTAAGATTATTCGATAATATTTTAGCCATGTGTCAAAAGCGACTTGTCATTCCGGACTTGGTCCGGAATCCACAGCCCCACTGTCCATGGTTTCCCTTACACCCATTGCGCTGCGGTTTATTCGAAATGTTTTTTCAGTTTTTCGAAGAAACCCCTGCTTTCCGACATAACGGTTTCGTCTTCGAGGTCGGCAAAGGCTCGCAGCAGTTTTTGCTGTTCGTTCGTCAGATTCCTCGGTATTTCAACATGGACCCGCACCAGTTCGTCACCTTTTCTGCGTGTCCGAAGTTCGGTCAGTCCTTCGTTTTTGATCCGGAACACATTGCCGTGCTGTGTGCCCGCCGGGACCTTCAATTGTCGCGTTCCGTCCAGCGTCGGTACGTCAATCATCGCTCCAAGCGACGCCTGCGTAAAGCTGATCGGCACGTTGCAGACCAGGTTATTGCCGTCCCGCATCAGGAACGAATGTGCCTTGATCCTTACATAACAGTACAGGTCTCCCCGCGGCCCGGCGTTTCTGCCCGGCTCGCCTTCTCCGCCGACGCGTATGCCCTGGCCCTCATGTACACCAGCCGGTATCTTCACGGTTAATGTTCGCTTTTTCGGGATGGTCCCTTTGCCGCGACATTTTCTGCACGGGTCGGTTATGACAGAGCCGGCCCCGTTGCATGTCGGGCATGTCGAGACCATCTGAAAAAACCCGCCAAGTCCCGCCCGCTGGACCTGTCCGTTTCCGCCGCAGGTGCCGCACCTGGTCGGTGCCTTGCCCTTATTGCAGCGAGTCCCATTGCACGCCGAACAGGTGTCCTGCCGGGTGAACTCGATCGTTTTTTCCGTGCCGCGGGCGACCTCTTCCAGCGAAAGCTCCACTGTCGTCTCAAGGTCATAGCCTCGCGTAGCCTGGCTGGCAGACCGACCAGCCCGCCTGGCTGTGCCGAAAAAATCACCGAATATATCGCCGAACATATCGCTGATGTCATCGACGTGCATGTGTGACCAGTCGTGCATGCCCGTGCCGCGAAGTCCGTCATGCCCGAAGCGGTCGTACTGTTTGCGCTTCTCGGTATTGCTCAAAACCTCATAGGACTCGGCGCATTCCTTGAACTTTTCCTCGGCAGCCTTGTCGTCGGGATTCTTGTCGGGATGGTATTTCATTGCCAGGCGTCGGTAGGCTCGCTTAACATCGTTGGCCGAGGCGTTTTTGTTTACGCCCAGCACCTCATAGTAATCCCGCTTGGCCATAGCGTCCTCATGTTATTAAAACAGCGAGCATCAGACGACCCGGGGTGACCGGATCGTCCAAAACTCGATATGAATGCTTAGTGCTCTGTTACTTGTAATTCGACGAATTGTCATTCCGCACTTGTTGCGGAATCCATTTTTAAGAACCTGGATTCCTGCCTTCGCAGGAATGACAATTTATCGATTGAGCCGTAACAGAACATTAGTCTCTTAAGATTAATATTGTGCGCGGCGCGCACAATATTTCGAGCGTCAATTGTATCTGTTTGTTTTACAAGGCGTTACAGCATAAAAAAAAACGCCCAACTTTTTAGATTTAGATTACTTTTTTGGTTCCGGCTTGGCCGGGTTAGGGCTTGTAAATAAATATGGAAGATAATTTTTTTACAGGTCCTTGTCCTGCGATTATACAATCGCGCCTATTGCGGCTTTTTCTTTGTCGTCATCGGGGATGTCCGTGATGATGACATTCGTGGTCAGCATCAGCCCAGCCACCGATGCGGCATTCTGGAGAGCTATGCGTGCGACCTTTGCCGGGTCGATAATCCCGGCTTTGAACATATCGACGAATTCACCTGTTACCGCGTTAAAGCCGATACTGTCTTTTTCTTCCATCAACTGGGCCACGATTACATCGCCATGTTTACCGCTGTTATCGACGATCTGCCTGGTCGGAGTTTTGAGAGCTTCGCACAGGATGTCAAAGCCGACCTTTTCGTCGCCCCTGCCCTTGGATTTAGCCTTTTGAACCGCGTCGATCGCCCGTAAAAACGTTACGCCGCCGCCGGCTACGACACCTTCTTCGATGGCAGCCTTGGTCGCATGCAGTGCGTCGTCCAGCAGATCCTTGCGCTCCTTCATCTCCGTCTCGGTAGCGGCACCAGCCATCACGACTGCGACCCCGCCGGTCAGCTTAGCCAGTCTTTCCTGCAACTTCTCACTGTCATAGTCACTGGTAGTCTTTTCGATCTGGCTGCGGATCTGGTCGCAGCGAGCATTGATGTCCTTCTTTTTGCCGGCTCCCTCGATAATCGTCGTGTTGTCCTTGCCGACGATCAGCTTTTTGGCACGACCCAACTGCGACACTTCAATGCCTTCCAGCTTGATACCGAGGTCCTCGGTGATGACCATCCCGCCCGTCAGGACTGCGATGTCCTGGAGCATGGCCTTTCGCCTGTCGCCAAAGCCGGGAGCCTTAACCGCGGCGATCTTCAGTACGCCCTGGAGTCTGTTAATCACCAACGCCGTCAGCGCTTCGCCTTCCACGTCCTCGGCTATTATCAAAAGGGGCTTTCCAAGCTGGGCAACTTTTTCCAGCAGCGGAAGTATCTCACGAAGACTCGAAATCTTCGTCTCGTGCAGCAGAATACAGGCTTCCTCAAGCTGGGCTTCCAGCGTTTCCGGGTTCGTCATGAAGTAGGGCGACAGGTATCCCTTGTCGAACTGCATGCCTTCGACGACGCGCAGTTCCGTTTCCAGTCCCTTGCCCTCTTCGATCTCGACGACGCCTTCGTTGCCGACTGCCTCAAGCGCCTTGGCGATGATCTCACCGACAGCCGGGTCGTTGTTGGCGCTGATCGTGGCGACCTTGACCTTGTCAGCCCTGCTCTTGACGGGCTTGGCGACCGATTCGATGTACTCGGTTGCCGCGGCGACAGCCTTGTTAATGCCGCGTTGCACCGCGACCGGGTTGACACCAGCGGTCACATGCTTCAGGCCCAGGTTGTATATCGCCTCGGCAAGCACCGTCGCTGTGGTCGTCCCATCGCCGACGACGTCACTGGTCTTGCTGGCGACCTGGTTGACCATCTTGGCGCCCATATTCTTGAATGCTTCGGGCAGCTCGATTTCCTTACTGACCGACACGCCGTCTTTGGTCACCTTCGGAGAACCGAAGCTCTTCTGCAACAGCACATTTCTGCCCGTCGGCCCCATCGTAACCTTCACTGCCGCGGCCAACTGCCCCAGACCATCTCGGAGCTGGGTTCGTGCATTTTCGTCAAACATCATTTGTTTTGCCATGTTTCGCTAACCTCCATACGTCACAGTCTCTGGCCGTGACGGAATACAGCTTACTTACTTGTCAATCACTCCAAGGATTTCGCTTTCACGAAGAATCTTGTACTCAGTGTCGTCGATCTCAACATCGCTGCCGCCGTATTTGCCGAAGAGTACCGTATCGCCTTTCTTGACACTCATCTTGCCGCGTTTGCCGCTGTCCATCAGCCTGCCGGGACCAATCGCGACGACCTTGCCCATCAGGGGCTTTTCCTTGGCCGCGTCGGGTAATACGATTCCACCGGAGCTCTTCTCTTCTGCCTCGCTGGGCTTTACCACTACCCTGTCATCCAACGGTTTAATCTTCATAAAATCATCTCCTGATATTGAACTTGTTTTTGTTTTACGTCACTTTTTGATTCTTCGTTTTACCTTCATGCTTTCTGTTTTCGACCCTCTGGGCCCTGACTGCCAGCCCTTAGCCTTTTGCCTTTCGACCCTCCGGGTTCTGGCTACCAGCCCTTCATGCTTTCGGCCCTCTGGCTCTGGCCCCTGGCCCCTGGGTTTATTACATCATGCCGCCCATGCCGCCCATGCCGCCCATGCCACCCATGCCGCCCATGCCACCCATGCCACCCATGCCGCCCATGCCGCCCGCGTCGCTGTTCTTGTCGCGGGGTTTTTCGGTGACGACACAATCGGTGGTAAGAAGCAGCCCAGCGACGCTCGCTGCGTTTTGCAGCGCGATCCTGGTTACCTTTACCGGGTCGATGACGCCTGCATCGATCAGGTCTTCGTATTTGTCCTTGTCGGCGTTGTACCCGAATCCGCCCTTGCCCTGGGCGACTTTGTTGACGACCAGGTTGCCCACCGCCCCTGCGTTGTCGGCAATATGGTAGCAGGGCATCCTGAGTGCGTCGGCGACGATATGTGCGCCCGTCTTCTCGTCACCCTTAAGGTTGAGTTTCTCAACCACTTCGATGCACCTTATCAATGCCACGCCGCCCCCTGCCACGATACCTTCTTCGATTGCCGCGCGTGTGGCGTGCAGTGCGTCTTCGATCCGGGTCTTCTTTTCCTTCATCTCTGCTTCGCTGCCTGCGCCCACGTTGATCTGTGCGACGCCGCCGGTCAGCTTTGCGAGTCTTTCCTGGAGTTTTTCACGGTCATAATCGCTGGTAGTGCCGTCCAGTTCGTTTCTGATCTGTTTGATCCTGCCCTTGATGCCTGCGCTTGAGCCGGCGCCTTCGATGATGACGGTGTTATCGTTGTCGATGGTTATCTTTTTGGCCTGGCCCAGTTGCGATATCTTCACCGTGTCAAGCTCCAGCCCCAGGTCTTTGCAGATGACCTGTGCGCCGGTCAGTATCGAAATATCTTCCAGCATAGCCTTTCTGCGGTCGCCGTACCCCGGCGCCTTGACCGCTGCGACCTTCAGAATACCGCGAAGTTTATTGACCACCAGCGTCGCCAGTGCCTCGCCCTCGACGTTTTCGGCGATAATCAGCAAAGGCCGGTTGTTCTTGGATATCTCTTCCAGCAGCGGAATCAGCTTCTGAACGTTGCTGATCTTATCTTCGTAAATGAGGATATACGGCTTGTTCATCTCGCAGGTCATGTTGTCCTGGTCGGTCACGAAATGCGGCGACAGGTAGCCTCGGTCAAACTGCATACCTTCGACATAATCGACGACTGTTTCCAGGCTTTTGCCCTCTTCGACGGTGATTACACCGTCCTTGCCGACTCGCTGGAAGGCTTCGGCCATTTTTTTGCCGATTTCGATGTCGTTGTTGGCCGAGATCGCCGCCACATTGACGATGTCGTCTTTTTTGGTGATGTCCACGGGCTTGGCAAGTGTGGCGAGTTTTTCCACAGCCGCCTTCACTGCCTTCTGCATACCCCTGTTCAGGGCCATCGCGTCGGCGCCGGATGCCAGGTTGCGGAATGCCGCCTTGAACATCGCCTCGGTCAGTACCGTTGCGGTCGTTGTCCCGTCGCCGGCGATCTTGCTGGTCTTGCTGGCCGCCTCGCGCACCAGTTTGGCGCCCATGTTCTCGGCCTTGTCCAGCAGTTCGATCTCCTCTGCGACCGTAACGCCGTCCTTGGTGACGGTCGGACCGCCCCAGCCCTTATCGATAATCGCGTTTCTGCCTCTCGGCCCCAGCGTCGATTTAACCGCCGCGGCCAGCTTTTCCACACCAGCCAGCAGTGACGTGCGTGCGTCGGCCTGGAATGATAAGTCTTTTACTGCCATAATAACTCCTATGTTAATTCGATCTTCTTACTAACCGCCTGAACAGGCTACATGTGTCGATATAGCAAACCTGATACCAATTGCACCCGGAACCGTGGACCCTCCACGTGGACTCAAACGTAACCTTATAATCCAAAGGAAGTTGTAACTCAAGAAAATTACCCCAAAAATTATGCTCACCCCAGCATATTTCCGGCCTGGCCTGCCATTTTCGGCATCCCGCCACCCACTGCCCACCCTGAACCACGTCAACTTGACAGGCCTTAGCTGAAAAGTTGGCCACCTCTGCCAGGCGGATTGTCGGCGTCTCCAAGTCCGACCGTTTCGACAAGGCCGACGACCAGGGAGAGCTGGGAGAAAAAAAAATGAGAAAATTGAAAAAAGATGGCGGCGGAGAGGGTGGACACCTGGTAAATAGGACATGCCGAATCGGGGGGGCGGAAAAATGTCTGTAAGTGTATGCGGGAGGCGGAGTTATGGGGATTTGGTGGTGTGTGAGGCTGCGGGAGGCGGGAGTTGTGGACCTGAGACTACATGTTCAAAAGTGACCTAAATGCGCCCAAA
>SDBV01004616.1_pt1 | contig 19717 bp, 24 predicted proteins | sample 2277081 | NCBI WGS metagenome assembly SDBV01 (sample SAMN10402039, study PRJNA504765) | marine sediment metagenome | isolation source: marine sediment core GS10_PC15, 223 cmbsf | place: Arctic Ocean: Southern Knipovich Ridge | collected 2010
CCCCCTCCTGCCTTTCTAGGTGCTCCATTCATTTCTTTTGTTTTTCTCCTTGCTCTACTTGTGCCCCCTTTACTTAAATTTTGCAAGGAATCAGACAAAGTATTAATATTGACACCTGTATGTATAAAATCTTTAGACAAATTTAATACATTTCTCATATATTGTGACATACTCATATTTAACTTTTCATATCCAACAATCATAGATTTAGTATGCGTTATTAAAGCTTTATCTATTTTTAATTCTTGTCTTAAATAACGTATACTTTCGCCAACGGCTTTAGTACTCATGCCTAATCCATATTTCATATCAAGCATACCTTTTGAAAAAACAAGAATATAAGCAGCAGTTGGTTTTATGCCTGAATTAATTAATTCTATCACAACCTGATTAACATCTTCTAAACCAGTACTGTATGCTCTGATGGCCTGTGAGGCAGCAAAATATGTAAATGCCATAGCAGTTTGTGCTGCTGTAATATCACCAATGCCTCCAACCGCACCAGAAAGTTCAACTAATTTCATTCTGGCTTGACCCATTTCAACACTTAATTTAATTAAAGCCTTACCAATCCCAATAACAGCACCTGCGGCAATTCCTGCTGGACCAGCTAATGCACTTGCGGCCTTTGTCATTCCTGGTATACCCATTGTACCAAGTGTTTTAAATGTGGCTCCCAATTTTTTCCCACTTTCAATACCAGAACCAAGACTCTTAGCTAGCGGTACACCTAAACTACTTAAATTTCCAACTAATCCTCCAAGTTTTTCTGTAGTTGTTTTAGCAGCCTCTTTAACTGATTTTATTGTGGAAGACAGACTATCTAATGCACCTACTAATTTTTTAGATATTTCATCACTAACATCAGAAATATCTAGGCCCTTTAATTTGTCTAGTGCGTCTGCTAATTCTTTTAATGATTCTTGGTTATCTGGCAATTTATTGATTCCTCATAAATTCATCCATAAAATTATCGATATCTTCTGGAATTTTCGGTAGTTCCTTTTTGTTTTTTTCTTCTTCTATTATTTTAGCTATTTCGGGTTTTAATCGCCAATTTAAATTTTCAATAATATTATTTATTTCTTCTATTCTATTTTTTTCATCTTCAATATAATTAAAATAAATCCAATAATATTGAAAAATACTTATGCCTTTTTCAATGTTTAATATTTTGTCTATTCCTGCGTATTTGGCGATTTGCCATCGTTCCCTACTCCACCCTTCGTTGACGGCTTTTCGGATTCTAACAAAAAAGATTCCTGTTCCTCCTGTAATTCCATATACTTAGAATAAAAAAGATCGACCATTGACTTCTGCCATTTTTCAATAATAGTTTCATTTTGACGATATCTCTTTTCTTCTGTAATAGAATCTTGTTCATTTTCTGGGGTATATTCAACCTTTTTCCCATTGACCCCCAGAATACTATACGCCAATGTTTTAATTTGTACACCACGAAATTTGGCTACGTCGTCAAAACCAGAAAGATCTTCTGTGATCTTACGCATTTCACCAGCGGTAAGTGTACGCATTCTCATTTTAAATTTTTGAACTTGAAATTCTTTTTCAATAATCCCGTAGGTAATAACTCTTTGAAGCTCATTAATAGCCATAGGTTTCCTCCTAAATTTTAGTTATTTTGTCCATTTACTGCAATATGCATTAAATGGTTTTTTTGTATCCCATTGTACACAGTATACCCATCCCTTTTGCATTTCCTTACCTTGCAAATTTTTGTTTTTTCCATATCTGCACGTACCACATTTTTTAATAATAGATACAATAGTTTTATTTTTAATAATTACTCGATCCATAATTATGAAGTACTATAAATTGGTCTTGTTACAAATACTTCGGTTTGTTCTACAACATTGTCAGTACCTTGTGCTATACTTTTGGAACCACTTGTTAACCAACAACCTTTATAAACAACAGTCAATTTTTGTTTACTATTGGTATCCAAATTAAAATCATTTGGGGTACCATCTTCACTAATACCATAATCTAATTCTCTAACTTCAATATCAAATGGTAAAATTTGATGAATTAACAATTGAAAAACTTCACTTTCCGGATTACTTCCAGAAGACCCTAATGCAATTTGAGCTTTAATTGCAGTTTTAAGATCAGGATTATCCGTATAAGCACTTTCCATCATAGCCTTTAAAAGATTTTGTCCATAAACTTTTAATTTATTAACAGATAAAGTATAAGCTGGTTGGCCAGGAAGACCCTCAACAATTCCAACACTTCCTACTTCGTATTGTGCATTAACTGGTCTGTCAAATTTTTCTTCGAGTGATTGTATATATCCAATAATCACGCCTCCGATTACCATAATATTCGCCTGTGGGACAACCGCCCTGGTAAAAGGAACAACCCCGGTAGGATAGTCAGTACTTTTTGTGATTGGTGTAGGCATAAGTCTATTTCTCCTTTATAATAATTAGTTTTTATTATGATTGTTTGTATGTAAAAGTAATATAAATCCAAACTAATGGATATACTGGTGAATAATCAAACGATACATTCAGTTCCCTAGGGTCTGCTTCATTTTGACTAACAACAACATTTCCAGCAGTTGTTATAATCCGACCTTCGATAATTCTATCTAAAACACGTTCAACAGTTTTGGCAACATTACCAATTGTTTCGCTTCCATAAATAGGTTTACCAATCCACTGTTTGTCTAATACGTCACGTGTATTAAGAATCAAGAAATCCTTGATTTCACCAATACTACCTTCGTTTTCTTCTGGTGTTGCTGTTGAAGTAGTAATATCATGACGAACACGAATTAAACCACCTTTAGTTTCCAACAACAGAATACCAACATTAGCCAAATCATTTGCTTCTGTTTCAAGATATATTTTCGATAATTCTTTAAATCCTTGGATAGATTGATTAATCATAGATTCTTCAATTCTTCTAGTAAACCTTGTTCCAAGAACAGCAATACCCATATAACTTCCATCAAGTGTATAATCTGCAAAATCATTTGTGTCAACAGTCTGAATGCCTCTCTTTCCCCACTGTGGTAAATAACGAACTCTTTCATTAGCAACAGCTTGGGCAATGGCCTTCATACTAGCCTCGGCAGTATTAATAGCAGTAGAGACAAGACACCTTCTTTCTTTTCGTTCAAATTGTGAACTCATAGTATTAACATGACTAATAAGATATGATCTTACTTCTGCGTCAGTACTTAAACAAATAATGTGACTTGGATCAATTCCTTCAACGGTATATTTCAACTTATCAATAGCATCTTTGTAACCCTGAACATTATTGGTTAACACCTGAACACCGATGACTGGTGCAGGACCATTTTCAAAATAAATAGACATCGCAATTGCTAAATTATTATCAGAAACAGGACGACTATACGCTGTAATTGCTTCGTTATGCGAATAGAAAACCTGTGCGTTATAATCAGTAGATGCTTTTGAATATTTATATCTAACATAATAAACATCACCAACAGAAGGTTCGCTTCCACCTAAAGACCAATCAACAGTATCGCCCGTTAAAACGTAATCAAGATTTTCAGTATAGTCAGAAGAATACGCGATATCTCCTACACTCAAAATTTCTGTTACATCAGAATTAGATAATGAATCCGCACTGTTAGCTTGATAAGGATATGCACCACCCCTAGTTATTGCTTCTTCTGCAATTTTATAATTATAAGATGGTCCAATGATTGCTAATACCCTAGCACCAGCACCTAAAATTACCGTACCAGCACTTTGGACAAATTGGGAATAAGTTCCCGGTCTTACATAAGGCATATTAAAACTCCTAAAACTTGTTATGTTGCATTTTCGTCAACAGTTATATCTTCAATTATATTATTAGCATTTATTGTATATACCATTTCCATCTTTGCAGTAAATGAAATTTTATTTGCAAATAGGTATCGAGACCCATAAGGCTCGGTAACTACACCAGCTGTGATGATAGAATCACGTATAACATAAATACCATATTTTCCATACAACGTATAAAATTCAGATGTACCTAAAATCCAAATACATCTTTCCGTCAACCGATCTAAAATATTTTTGTTTTCTGCAATAACGTTTAACATAAAAGGAACTTTAACAAAATCACCCCTAGTTTGATTATCAATCAAAGGGTTAATACCAGATGGTTGGTGACTTGCTCCACCACTCGACATAACAAGTAGTGGAAAATCCCTAATCTGATAGTTCCATTCTGTTAAATACGTTATCCGATCACTTGCACCGGTTGTTAAGTAAAAATCATCTGACCGATCCAAAACACTAGATAAAATTTTCAAAATATCAACTTTTTTCTGTTCAATGAATGATAAATAGACATAACCATTTGTTGAATATTCTGTTGGTTCGGCATAAGATAGAATCAAAACTTCTTTGGTTCCATCTGTAAATGGACTCTTACTTGCCGTAATTTCTATTGTATAATAACCGACTTCATCTGCTGTGAATCTTGTTTCAACAAGACCCGATTTATCGGTTGTTCCTGACGTTACTGTAAAAGTACCCGTACCACCAGATTTAATAGAAAAAGATACAATTGCACCTTTAATATCCTTACCTTTGGCAGTGACGTCAACAATAATTTTTACATACTCTCTCTCTACTACTATAAAATGTTCTGTCGTTTTTATCTTTAAATTTAATGATACATCAGCCATTATTTACCTCTTTACTCATAATCTGAGTCTCTTTCGTACCATTCACTGATTGGAAATGGAAAATACACATACGTATCATCAAAATCTTGTAATCCAATACGATATGATGGATGTTTAACATCTAATTCTGTTAAGTCTAAATCTTGATGCAATGTGACACCACGAAATCTTGACGGTGTAACATTATTAACTTCATATCGCCTATAATGTGTTTGACTAACAGAATAAGTTACATAATAACTATCCAGCAATTCAGGTTTATTATCTGTTACCCATAGTATTCCATTGTTAGATAATTTATAATCAAGGTTTTCTGTATAATCTTTATCTGAATTCGCACGATTCGATATCTTCATAATTCTAATAATTTGTCTATTTTCATTTATATTAGTATCTAAAACATCAAAAGTTGGATGTAAGTCTTCTCTACGAGCAACTTCTATATCTACCAAAACTTCTTCTTGTAAAACCTTTGGTTGACTCATGTTAATAATAACATCATGTGTATTAATAATGGGTTCTGCCATAGTCCAACTTTTGGGTTTAACCTGTCTTAATGCACCATCTGATCCTAATTCTAATCTTTCATTCGACGGTGCAAGACGAACTTTAATTTCCTCGATATAATTATATCCGCCAACCCAACCTGACCCAAAACAAATATTACAATCAGGGTTTCCAGCCTGCTGATAATTATTAAACGCAGGACATTGTGGATTAGTACAACGCGTTCCTTCCTGTTTTATTCTATGGACTTGACAAAGATCAGAAGCACCTTCTAAAATAAGTTTATTCCTATATAAAATTGCATCTTTTATATATTCTATTTCAAAGGTTTCTTTTGGTTCAATTGGAAACCGATCATTAATATGTCTAGGATCTAAATAATCATTTTTATAATTTTTTTCTGACATAACTACACACTACCACAAAGTTGAATTTGCATTAAACTTGCACCAATATTTTTATTTATAATATTATTTTTAACATGTTTTGCTTGAAATTTGCTAATTTTATTCAAAATTTTTTCTTCCCAACCCTTTTTATGAAATTCCCTACTCCATATTGTTAAACAATGATAATTGCGTCTCTTATAATAGGCTTTCATCCCAGCATTTGTCTTATTATATGGAACATCAAACCATGACTTCTTGGGATCATGATATGGTTCACCTTGAACTTCAATTAAAAGATTTTTATAAACAGGACTATAAAAATCAGGAACTTTTCTTGCAATTATCAAACCACCATTAGATCCATTATAAACATATGGCAAGTTGTTTTTTTTAATTAATTCTATTAATCTTTGTTCAGGTTTAGTTGGCCTAGCACTCATTCCTTTAAATACATTTCTGATATATTCTGGTTTACATGGTTGGATTTTAATGCCATATTTTTTTAATCTATCACTAATTGGATCATGACCCACATTATACATTTTACCAATCTTGACACAGGATAAACTTTTTTCACAATATAATTCTTTTAATTTTTCTTTTGATATATGAAATTTTCTATTTTTGATACCAATCAATTTATTTGCCTTACATATATTTTTATACCATACAGGATTATTTATTTTACCTAATTTTTTACGAGCCCTTATTATCCCTTCATGCCACTTTGTAGATTTTTTTCTTGATTCAGTTGCCTTTTTAGTCATTTTTTTTAATTTATCACTTGTTTCACTTGTCAGTCCTTTATTCCACGGAATGTTATTTTCACCAAAATGTTTATGTTGGCAATCACGGCTACAAAAATGATTCTTTTGATTTTTTAATTTCGCCTTACAAATCACCTTATCCTTGCCACAATATGCACACTGAACCATAACACTTCCAACATATTTATTATTTTTTTCAGGGTGTTCTTTTAAATATTCAGAAATAATTTTACCAACATATGAATCTCTAAAAAACAAATGTGGGCTATCTTTTAATTCCCATCTTTGCCACCCCTTATTATATAATCTAATAACCATTTTATTAAATTTTTGTTTAAAATTTTGATGATCTTTATCCATATGTCGAAAATGACTTGCAAGTGCAGATTTAGTTTTATGTTCTTTGTAGCAAACTGGACATATAATTTTTTTTTCTTTTTTCATTAACGAACTCGCCACATCCGGCTAGAAAAAGTTCTGACTTTTGCGGAAAGTGGATAAGAAACCAACGCCCTTGGGTATGTGGTATTCATATAATACTGTTGTTTTAATTTTGTTTTCATCTGTGAGTACTGTTGCATCATCATCTGTGCAAATGATTGATACTTGGACGATTTGGTTGTATTAATACTTAATCCATTATCATTATAAGTAAATTCAATACTTGCCTGGAAAATGCCTTCACTAATTAATGCAAAGATCATACCACCTTGTATTATTAATCCTTCCCATTCGGGAACATTATTTACAAAGTCAGATAATGTATAATCTGTAAACGCTGGTGGTTGAATATTAATATCTAATAATGCCTGGTCTAAATATAATCTTAATTCAGCTTCATTATATCTTCTTTTGTTTTCGTCAGGATGTGTATCTTTAAGCATTCTTCTTAAATCATTTGTCATTTGTTGAATTTTAGGTTGTGCAGAAACTTCTGCAATATATGTACTTTCGGTTGCATATTCTATACTACCACCTGCATTTTTTCTGAATGCCCAACGATCATAAACTAATCTTGATGTTGTATTCCAAGAAGCAGAAGTTGTTACCCTATAATAACCCTGGCTAATTTGTGTAATGTCTGTAATTGTTTCCAAAACAGTTGATTGATTGTCTGCTAGTATGTCTACTTTGGTTATTTCATATGGATCCCAAGTCTGTCCACTATCGTCATATCGAAATACGATTCTCAAATCCAATGACTCGTTTATAACTGCGTCACTTCTTCGAACTGCCACTATAATGCTCCTGTATTAAAATTTTTATCACATTGTGAACTACTTATACCTTCGTCCACCTTTGTAATAATTTCATCTTTATTTACTGTTGCGTTAGATTCACTTGCAATCGTTGTGCTCGGCATTTTGGAATCAATGTTGACGGTATCAGCCAAAATTGCATCGATCTCGTCATCTTTATCTGTTTTAACTGAACTTCCCATGATTTCATTTGTTGGTAATTTTCCCTGGACTTCATTTGTATCTGCCAATATTGCCGTTGTATCTGTTTGGATAAGATCAACTTTTGCTTCAATATCATCAGTATTATCATAAGTGTCATCAACCTTACTTTCTATTGAAACTGTGTCCACTTTTACTGCTGCTATATCAGCATCGGTGGCGATATGTGCAGCAGTAATATTAGCCGGAGTTGCCCTTGTAGAAACAGCGGCATCAATTCTGCCCATCTCTGTATCATATTCAGATGCTGGCGCACGAGTGCTTATGGCTGCATCAAGGTTGCTCACGTCCGCCTTTACACTACTACTGTTTTGGAAAAAATAAACTTCTACCTTATGTGTTGTAATAGCATCAACTGTAAATACATATAAAAAAATATAAAATTTATTGGCACTAAAATTACTTTTGGGAATTAATATAGAATAAAATCCAGTTTGTCCAGCATCGGTAGGTATTATAACTGGCGTAAAAGTTCCTACAATATTATCTACAGCCGTAATTTGAGTGGCATTTAAACCATCTTCTTCATAAACTATCAAGCTTGCCGATGTCGGATTAATTTTTGTACCATCCGCTTGTGTTGAGGTGGTAACAAAGGGGACATAAGCTGGTATGATATCTAAATACATAGTACTGATGTCAGCCATCTATTCTTTCTCCTTAATCAAAGTACTTAATTTCATAAAAAAATTATCCTTTATTTCATCTTCTTTTATTCTTAAAAAATCACATTTTAAATAATTTTCAATTTCTTTTTGTCTTTTAACATCCTTCATTCTCAATATTCCGTTTTTATAATGTTGTCCTTCATCCCATTCAATTACTAAATGGCTCGATTACATAATTTTTGATGTTTATAATATATCAGTTCATCACATTGAGGACATTTCCTGAAAAATTCTGTTTTAATTCCTTTTTTCATATTTTTCCTTAATTAATCATAATTCCTGAATCTACAAGTGGGGCAATCATTTTTCCATCTATTAATCTACCACCACCAGCTGATGGCCATCCTTCATTATTTCTATTACCAACAATAGCTGTAATAAGTGCTTCTGTAACTCCATTATATATTTTACAATTATCTATAACAGACGCTCCCGAACCATATCCAGCTAATGATAAAAATGCCTGAAACCCTGCTGGATGTGTTTGATTACCAGGGACTACATTTGAAGTATAAAAAGAAGACCCATTCCAATAAAATCTTGTTGTATTTACGCCTCCTCCTATACCAGCTCTATTATATACCCATAAAAAATGTTGGAATGTTCCTGAATTAAAAGTTAATCCTGTTGTAACTGAAAAATAAGTCCAAAATCCATTTACCTTTGTTCCAAAAACTAATCCTTGTGCCCCCCATGCTCCCGTAGAATCAAAATATATAAGAACCCTATCGTTACCACTGTATTGCCAATAAGCTAAAATATAAATAGGGGCTATTCCACTCTGGGGAAGACCATTCAAAACATTATAATCTGTTTTTAACCAAAATTCCTCGGCAAAATTATTAGGAGTTAAACCTACATCTGCTCCGCTAGTATTAACATAATTAGACTGATTATTAGCATATATACCATTATCAAATTTACAAGCAGCATAAGCAGGAGTACCTACCCATGCTAAATTAGTACCTATCTCGCTAGTAGTTACTTCACCTACATTTCCCATTTTATTATGAAATATACAACTATCTTCCGGTTCAGCCATCTTCGGAAATCTCCTTTATGTCTTTAATTATATCTCCTTTTTCATCTATATTAATATCTTTTAAAATTATCTCTTTATCAACTATAGATAATTCTTTAATGGATTTTATCTTAATTTCTCTACTACATTCCATACAAGAAATATTTAAATATGTTTTATTATATGCTTCACCTATTCCATAAGTAACTTGTCTGGTTATACCGCAAAGACAGGTATTGTAATAAACAAATTCTTTAGCCATTTAAATCCTCGGTTGATTTCTTTACTTAATACTTCCAACATCATTTATTTTTCTTCTCTTACTAACAATATTAAGTTTTCCATTTGATTAGGTGTTAATTCAGGAAAACATTCTAAATCAATTTTGAATAATTCAAGATTCGATTTTTGTTTTAAAAATTCCAAATTTTCTTTTTCAATTTTTGCAATTTCATTAACAACTTCTACATATTTAGAATTAAACTTTTCCATTTCTTTTGTAAAATCCTCTATTTTATCAACTTCAAATTGATACTGACCGTTTACAATCAATGGCTTACATTTTTTATCCTTGATACAATACTTTTCCTGAATTTTTGTTTTTTCTTTTTTAAACTTTTCAAAATCATTATGAGTAATTTCCTTAAAAGATTCTTTAATTAAATTCATTTCATCTGATAATATTTTTTTGTTTTTTGCAATACCATAAGAAAACTTAATATTAGATTTTACATTTCCTATTTTGTGAATTTCTTGTAATAGTTCTGTAGCTTGTTTGTTAGTCATAGTTTTTTCTGCTTAATGTTTGTTTTTATAACCTTTAAAAAAATCAATATATATATTTTTTAAAAGCATATTTATTTTTTCCTTATTTTCGTTATTTCCACAATTATCTTCTTACGCTCCTACCTGAACTAGATTTAAATTTGCATCTCTTATTGTCGCATCTGCTGTTGTTACATCAGTACACCGTATCCATAACTCAACAGTATCAGTTGCTGTTAAAGCTATCCTTCCCGATGATGCTGTACTCCCTATATCTCCACCAGATCCAATCTTTCTTTCTATGTGAATATTAGCAAAAGAGGCTGTTCCGTTATTCTTCTTTACTTCTATTTCATAAGTCTTGCCTGCTCCCCCTGAAAAAGAAGTATTAAACGCAACCGTGTAAACTCCTGTTTTATTAACAGTTATATGATCGTCTCCATGACTTGGTACACTCATGTTTGAGGCATCGTCTACTCCGAAAGTCAATACCTGTTCCCATTGATTCTGTACTGAAATTGTCGTGGCTCCTGCGTTTGCCTGTGCTGATATTCCAGCAAAGTTTAATCCTCCGCCAACAGTATTAAACCATAAATCATGTTTGACTATTAAGTTTGAATTCAATGTCAAATTCTGATTAGTAGTAGTTCCATTAAAGTCACCATATATTAAACTTTCAGAAGCGAAATTTACACCACGGTCTTGATTATCAATAATAAGTTTATTTGTTAAATTAGTATTATTAGTAGCATGAACATTCGGCCCAAGCAACACACATCCCGATATTTCTAATGCATTTGTATCTCCGATATTATTTCCTGCCAAAAGAGAATCAGTCAAAAGACCAATACTAGCGGCACATTGAGAACCGATTGCAATAAAATCATCATTATTCGCATGAATTCCCGATGACTGACATTCTCCAGCATCAGCTCCTATTGAGGTTGAATCATCACCGGCTTTACTTCCTGCATGATAACCAACGCCAACACTTCGCTGTATTGCAGTTGTTACTCCTGCCACTCCTAAAGCATTTGTCCCTACTCCGACATTTTCTTTTGTGGTATTAGCCCTTACCACCATTGCTTGATGCCCAATAACAACATTATCGTTATTTCCGGTAAATGTTATTAAAGGCAGAGTTTGACAACCAATAGCAATATTTCTTAATGCTGCTGTTAGTTGTTGTAATGAGCCCTCTCCTATAGAAATATTATTATCACCACTTGTTAAATCCTCTAAAGCATTATCACCTATAGAAAAATTACATATTGCTCCTGCTATAGTTCCTACTCTTTCCGAAAGAAGTATATTCCCATCGGTATCTCCATCCAATACAATCCTAGTTCCATCATAATGAAGTCTGGGGATTCCGTCAATGACTCCGCTGTTGTCAAACAATATTTCAGTATCACTTGAAGCCATCGGAACACCGCCCCACTTAACGCCCGCACCTGCTCCGCTATCAGCTATTAATACCGTATCATTAGCACCGACTCCTAATCGTACAGGAGTTGCACTGCCTGTAAATGCAATAACATCTCCTTTAGTCGTCCCAATACTTTTGATTATCTGTGCATTATCAGTTACACTTCCCAATCCAACATCTGATTTTGTTACTACAACAATACCTGTTTTTCCATTAACACTTATTACGGCATCTGTATTGTCAATCTTTTGCCATGTCGTACCATTAAAAATTGCCCAATCCATAACTCCCCAATCAGTAACACCGTCAAGGTTGGTGTTTCCTGCGACTGATACAACATAATAATAATTCTTTGTACCAACACCAGAAGCTAATGCCGGTGTATTTGTATTTGCATTCCAGATTCCCTGATAATCTAACATACCAGTTATTACACCGCCACCCATCGCAGGATAACCTAATACTAAATGTTCTTTTATATGTTTGGGTATACCAATTATACAACCTCAATTTTTAATTTATTCTGTTATTATTGGGTTAGGAACCCAAGACGGTTTTTCATATGATTCTGATAACTTTTTAAAATATAAGGTTTCTCCGGAACTATTTAAACCAATCTCATATTCCAACCAAACCTTGTTTCCTGATTCATCTACATATTTTGTGGTAATTTTTTGTGTATCACTTACCGTCATGTCAGATTGTTCAAGAACTAAAATATCGGTATATCGATCTTCAAAATCCTTAAAATTTGTAGGAAGTAAACCTGCTCCCATATCACACCATCCTTATTATTCCAATTTGCTCGCCTTTTGGAAAGCATAATTAATAGTTGCCGTGCCTGAAATTGTTTGTGCAGTAACTTTAAAATAATTATAAATATAATCACTTAAACCAATATACAAATTATTATCTGCCGCAACTACTTGACTTACTAATTGAATATAATGCAAATCAATTTCGGCTTGTGTATATTGAGATACGCCTGATTTCATTGACATAAATTGATTAATTGTTACTCCAGTAGGAGATCCATAAATTACAATTGTCACAGGATCAGGACCCTGATTAATAACAAATAATGATTTTTGTAAAGATTGATCAACTTCTGTAATAGTTAATACTTGTACTGTTGAATCAACAGCAATATCTTCTAGCTGATTCGCTGGCATATGTATGCTCCTTAAATTATTATTGGGTTTCTACAATAGTAATAATAATTCTGTCGTTTTTATTGATAAAAAAGTATAAATACTTCTTGACTTTATAATTATAAAGTGGGGCTTTTTAATATATATGTATATATATTAATTCACATTACTTAAACATTTATTAAATTAAATTTTCCCTTCTTTATGGGCTTGGTGAGCTTCGGGATGGATTTTTTCAGGACGATTATCGGTGATATAAAATCCAGGTCCACGAAATCTAAGTGCTGGTGCGAAGATTTTCCTAGTTGTACACCCACTACATTTAAGGCATTTAAATTTGGGGCTTTCCTTCATACTGTGTTCTTTTTCAAATTCATATTTACATTTTTTATTATTACATATATATGTATACTTCATAATTAAAATATTTCCTCTTTTTTGAATAGATGTTTATATCCTTTTCCGCGATCTGATTTTAAATATTCCTCAAAAGACATCGCCCGGAATCCACAAATACTATTTGTCCAATTTGCTAATCCAGTATACCTTCTATCTTGACGACAGTTTTCATGTCGCATCACATATACACGTTGGTTATATTTGTTTAATAAATAAACACGCTGTAATTCTTCTACAAAATTTGAATCAAACCCAACCAACACATACCACAGGGCGTATATTTTATACTTATTTAATATTTTACATTTTTCTTCGACAATTTTTGTTAAGGACTTATTATCAAACGCAAATCTATATTCTTTCATTCTTGTTGCTTTTAAAGTCTTGCACATATCTTCTGTCAAAAGTCGAATATCCAACCCTTGATTAAAATCAATTCTTAATTTTTCCTTCTGTGCCTGTTTACATATTTTTTCAAAATGATCTGGAATAGCTAATATATTATTATCCCATAAAATCAGTTCTTTACTTTCACCATCCCATAAATCATATATATCTCCAATCGGTCTAATATTTCCTTCTTTCTGTGGTACCACACAGTTATTAGTTAATATTCCATTCACGTTATACGTATGGGTGTTTTCTACTGTTAAATTATATACCCTACATCTGTCTTTAAATACATTCTTTTTATTAACCATTGTAACTTCTTGGTATTTCTCAAAGTCTTTTTTACATTTTATTTTATTTTCGATTTCATTATTCCATCTATAATATGTTTGAAAACAAATTCCATTCTTTTTACATCTATCTTCTATTTTTTTATTTTTGTCATTATTTATTTTTTTTATTATTTGTTTTTTTTCTTCGGTAGAAAACCTTGTCTTTCTATTATATATAATATTTTTCGAAAAAAATATTTTTGACAATTTAACAACATCATCATAACTACGCACATACACAAAAAATATTTTATTATTAGATTGTATCCTTCTTCCATCTATATAACTATCTTTCATATCCCTACACCTTACATCTGCTCTGTATCCCAAACCACGCAATAACAAGGCAATACATAAAGATAAAGAATAGCTAACAGACGCAGATGTTATTCTATAAAAGTTATCTGTTTTAACCAAGCTACCATCACCCTTAAAATAGGCTTTTAATAATTCCAAAATATATTCACTCTTTAACAACAAAACGTCTTTATGTATATATTTATGTTTAGCACCCTTTCCACATAATTCTTTAAGTAAAATCCCTAGTTCCTTATTATATACAGCCACATCTAATGTAGTTGCATAATCATATTTTGCTATTACCGCTTTAATATTAAATACTTTTTCAACTATATATTTAATTCTTTCCACTTCTTTTACTTCTTTTTTGGATAAAGAGAATCTTATTGTATAAGATTCTGGTCTTTTTTTACACTTTATTAAAGATCCTTCTGCCAAATACCATCCCAATAATTCACAAAATAATTTTAATTTATTATTTTTTAATATGTTTTTTTTAATTGGATTTCTAACAAAATTTTTATATTTAATATATTTCTTAATATCTAAACTTGTTTTGTGATTTTTAATCGTAGAAACTTTTAAAACATCTAATGATTGCAAATCCTTATCTTCTTCTCCAACCGTTGGAAATTTATGTTTTTCTGTAACTCTACTGTGAACATCATTAAATTGTGTATTAAATTCAATTATGTTACCTTCATAATTCCTATTCATTAGATTTGTCACTTTATTAAACAAACCAGAAGTATCTAATATCATGTCCCCAATAACAATGTCTTCTATGTTTTTTAATCCTTTATCTGTTAATATTTTAGTTCCTTCAACAAAACAAAATGGGCATTTTCTGATGCAACCGCGTGAAGTAAATCCAACATTTAATTTTGGTTTCATTTCATCAATCTCTTTAGGGAGTTCCTTCTTTAACAACCCAGGAAATCCCGTACCCCCTATTTCCATATCATCTGTAACATATGTTTTATTAGTATTCGTAAAGATACTTGACGCATAGATTTTATCATAAAAATTATGTTTTAATGCAAAATAATCTTCAACATCGTCACCTTTTGCCTGGTGATATAACTTAATCTTTTCTAATGCCAAATTGATATATTTTGGTTCTAAATTGTAAATTGCAATCTTCATATTTTATTATATCCTTTTTAAATATAAAGTCAAGATTTTAATTTAAAGGTAACAATTGGATGTCTAAATGCTTCTTTGAGATCTTTTGGATATTTATCAATATCTATTCTTTCGGTTTCAAAATCTTTAAACAATTCATAAAATTCCTTCCAGTTTCCCCATTGCATTAATTTATGTTCATCACGTCTATTAAAATTATTAGGAACCATACAAATTATTTCCTTCCCCCTTTTAAATGATTCCTTCAACCACTGCACAGGATCAGGAATATGTTCTAAAAAATAAAGTGCCAAAATATAATCATATCCATCGCCAAAAATTTGATCCGTTTGTTTAACTCTCATATTAATATTTTTATGTGAGTATTGTACGGCAACTTTCGAAATATCACAACCAAAACACACACACCCTTTTTCTTTCACTAAAATATCATCCATTACAGATAGACCACAAGCAAAATCAAATACTATGGAGTCCTTTTTAATGTAATCTCTAATAATATTATATCCATGTCGCCGGAGATTAAACCTATACACACCACCATTTGGCATATGTGGAATTACTTCGCTCCACTTTGAGTCGAAATATTCTGAGCTTGTCCAGTCTTTTCTTTCCATATTATATATTCCTCTGCAATTTTTTCTATACCAACCTTACTTCTTCCGCCACCGTGCCATATATATGCATATGGATGTTTTATGGGTCCACGACAATTCCAATACCATCCTATTTGCATAATTTCTGATAGTGGTCTATAATTATTATAAAATATATTTAACCATGTCTGATCATTTGCATTTAGTTTAATAAGATCATACAAGTTTTCAGTTATAAATTTCGAAAAATGTTGGATTAATATATAATTCATTTTTGAATTCCAAAAGACAACTCCTGTATTAAAATACAAATTGTGGTGTGGGTTATAACCAAACTTACTTTTCATCAAAACTTCAATATGTTTTTCTGCTTTTGGATCTTGTGTAACACACATTCTATAATCATCTAAATGCGAAACAATGATATCTAAATCCAATTTTTTCAGACACCAAGTATCGGCATCAACAAAACATATATATTTAAAACCATCCGGAATGTATTTTGGTGCGATACAAAATTTACAGAAGCATATATTAATATGTGGTTTTCTTTTTAAAACTTTCGGATCCGTAAAATATTCATAATGTTTAATATTTTTAACAATCGCCTCAGCATTTAATTCTAATTTTTGACTTGCAGACAACTTGCAATCTTCCATAAGAAAAATAATAAATGTTACTTTTTTATTATAATAAAGAAAACTATTCGCACACCTAATTGCACTATCAATAAATCTTGTTTCGTGTGCTACCGTATAAAAACAAAAACTTTTCACATCTTTTCTCCAATAGCTATAATGGCACGGTCTTCTAATTCCATAGAAATCATTTGCAAATTATGCCTTTCAAATAAATCTTCTACTGTCTTCGGACAAAACGTTGTATAGTGTGAATTTTCTGGATAATCCTGTGATCCAAATATATTTAACACAAAAAAACCCCAAGGTGTATCAGATCGTTTCTTTGGGTCAAGCCTACCTTCTTTTAAGTATTTAAAATGAACTTCAATATTTGGCACACATATTTTGATTATACCACCTTTTTTTAATACTTTTATCCAATTGCCGAATATTTCGTCTGTAGAACGCCAAGAGAAGTGTTCTAACACGTCCCAGGCTAGTATATGGTCTACTGACCCCTCTTCTATTGGTAAAGGCTTGTTTAGGTCGTGTATAATGTCTACATTGGGCAACGTTCTTACATCTATATTAACAAACCCTTCTTTTGTATTTGTTCCACATCCAATATTTAATTTCATATTATCCTTCTTAAATATAACCTAATGATTTCAACCGATCTTGAATCATATCTTCTTCTGACTTTTTTAAATCGATTGATTTATATTCATTCATATCTACTTCAAAATAGGGGACATTTAATAATATAGGTGCAAACACACCATTTGGGTGTGCTAAAATATTCATACCATTCCACTTTTCCATAAATCCGTTTCCGTGATCGGCCGTTATAATGGTTTTTCCTTTTAAATATGGCAATAATAATTCTACTTCTTTAATTACTATCTTGAAATTTTCAACATATGCTTCCCACGCGTCTTCTTTTGAAATCTTGCGTTCTTTTAATAATGTCCAAACACATTTTTCGTGTTTATAATCTCCACCTAATGCTTCATTTCTTTTTCCCGACCAACTTTCAAGAATCCATTCAGGTTTAGATATAAATGGATGATGTGGTTGAATATAATGTATAATCTTCTTTTTGTTCTTAAACTGATCACTTGTATTAACCACAACCCTATTCATATCCTGTGGCAAAACTGTTTTATAAATAGGATGCCAAAGATTAATAAATAATTCATATACTTTGTGAAAAGGGTTTTTTCCTAAAAGTTTTTTAAAGAATCTATCGGCTGCATATGGACACCCGGCATAATATACAATATCAGAACACTTATCAAGATTGTTTATAAACGTCCCCTTAATCCATTGTGGTGTACAGGGGCCAACACTTTCTATTGCTTTTAAATTTCCCTTTAAAATATTATTATCTTTAAACACGTCAAACCTACACGCGTCTAATATAATTAAATTATCCCAATCTTCTTGAAATAAATTATATCCCTTTTCATTATATTTCAAACCGTTTAAATTCATACACGTATTACCTTTTCCTGATTATCAGAATCTATAATATCTAATATCTTTTGTGGTGTAATATTCATGCACTTATGATCTTTACACGTATTCCACCTATTATTAGTTCTACAAGGCTGACAATCTAGTTTGCGTGCAATCGTAGTATTATTACAATATGGTTGATTTTTTTTAATGAGGGTCGGTCCAAAAATAGTATATCCCTTAGTTCCCATAGAAGCAGCTACATGCATTAATCCAGTATCATTACCCAATACAAATTTACAGTGTTTCATTATTGCGGCCGTTTCCTGTATAGAATTATCTACCACATTAATAATCCTTGATTGATTAGATAAGTAATTTAAAACATTCACATCTTTTCCTGATCCAAATATAAATATTTTGACGTCATTATGTTTATTCATATATAATTTTATAAATTCAGCATATTTTTCATAACCCCAATTTTTTTTACCAAACAATGGGTTGCCCATCCATCCTGCACACACACCAATAAATTCATTCAACCAAACACCATATCTCAAACTAATATCTGATTCAACCTTTCTGTCAATTGGAATATATATATTAGGGATATTTTTCCCATCCCATCCCAAATGTTTTAATGTCATTATATTCATTTCAACTTCATGTAGATTATTATGGTATCGTGCATATATTGTTGTATTGTCTTCTAAAAATTCTTTTAATTTCGGATCCGTTCTACCCGGATAACCATATATAACATGGTCAAAATTAACTTTTCTTAATGTATCATAATTACCAAAATGATGAAACTTGTCAATTAATTTCCAATGCTTATATGTTTTATATGCATAATGCTTTTTACATAATATATGTAATTTGCATTTGGGAAATAATTCTTTTATCTTAATCATGATCGGTGTTCCGTTAACAAAGTTACCTAAACCATGATCTTGTACAAATAAAATTTTCATAATTATTTTTTCCTTATATATTCTTTGATAACCTTTAAATAACTTTTAACGTCACATTCGGGTTGATAAGATTTCAATAAATTAATTTTTTTACCGAGAATTATTGCCATACCAAGATCAAAATGACTTCCAGTTGATTCTTTATCCCAAAACACATGAACTTCATCACATTCTTCCATAGCCTTCATATGTTCTATTACAATATTATAACCGGTTGGATCGTCTTGGTTTACATCTTTATATGAATGGACAATATCACCTGATAATTTCAACATACTAATATAATCATCAATCTCAATCTGTTGTTCTATTGTTATCCTTCTAGCTGGACAAATAATATAAATTTTCATAATTTACTCCTTAAAATAAAGTTAGTTGACAAACATCTATCATAATATCTGAATCTATTTCATTTCCCCATGAATCCCAGTTTTCACGTTTTCGCCTTGCAAATAATTCCAAAAAGGGACCTGGACTACATTTTTCTATAATTTCATATAATTCATTTGGCTTCCTAGAATGTTCTCGTTTTCTTGTGGCTATAAAATTAACTTGCCTTCGACCTGGTTGCAAAGTCCTAATTTTTCCCTTTATACCAAATAATATTAATTCTGTTGTATTGCGAAAATAAAATCCAACACCACGACCATCAGGACCA
>SDBV01004617.1_pt1 | contig 19714 bp, 24 predicted proteins | sample 2277081 | NCBI WGS metagenome assembly SDBV01 (sample SAMN10402039, study PRJNA504765) | marine sediment metagenome | isolation source: marine sediment core GS10_PC15, 223 cmbsf | place: Arctic Ocean: Southern Knipovich Ridge | collected 2010
GAGTATGATGAGATTGAATCACTTAGAAAAGACACCATAAAATTCATAGAGGCAGAAGAAAAAGGATACTCTCAATCTCAAATTATAATAAAACTCATAAAAGAAATAGATCAATTAAATAGATACATTAATTATCTAAGAGGAAAATCTTCAGCTGGGATTTAATTTTTGATTCTCATTAAATTTATCAACTTGAACTTTCTGCTTCTCCAACTCAAAATATAATGCTCTTAGTAAAATTGTAAGCTGAATAAAATCATTATCATTTAGACAAGTGAATGAAGAATCATAACCACAGGGAGTGAATTCAACTATTAAGGGTGGGATTTCGGGGGGAATTAATTCTATCTCTTTCAATTTCTTCTTCTCTATATCTGAGGCGCAACTTATCAATATACTCATAAGCAAGATCAATGTTATTAATTTTACCAAAAATCTGCATTTCAACAGCAGCTTGTGACCACTCATAATCTCTCTCCAGCTCAAACTTTCTATAAAAATTCCACCTTTTTCTACCACCTAACCTAACACCAATATAATAAATATTAGGCCAAAACCAACTGCTTGTTCTAATACACTTCTTCAATAAAACATCTGCTTCTAATCTTGTAATAAGACCAGTCTCATACCAGAAATCATGCATCTTGCAACACACAATAAAATCAAAATCTGGAGCCATTGAACAGCCATCAGTTAAGAGATCTTTGTGAGAGATCTTATAACCAATTGCTGTTAAATGTTTCTTTATCTCCTTAACTGATTTAAATGCAGGAAACCTCACTTACTTACCCCTCTTAACCATACTCCTACCCCAAGTATACATTCCACCTAGAAAAGTAACACCTGCAACTTGTATTTCTGGAGTAACTGGAATACCAAATGCTACTCCAGCCATAGCAATCATCATTACCCAAAATTCTGTCGTCTTATAACCTTCCTTATGCATTTTAATCTCCTTTTTAATTTAATGATTCTTATCTAATTTCTTCTCAATCCTATCAATATCTCTCTGCTGAACACCTAAAATTGCATGGTATTGACCTATTTCTGCCCTCAACAATCCAACCTCTTCTGTGATCTTGAGGTCAAGTTTATGAATTGAGTTAGTTAAGTTTCCAATCGAACTATAGACAAACATGATTGCAATTATTAATAACGAACCAACTACATTTGTAATAATCTTGCCAGAATCCATTTTTAACCTCCTCCACCTCTAAAGTTCTTAAGTCGCTCTAAAATATTTTGTTGTTGTTGCCCTTGTTGGCCAGCTAACTCCTGTAATTTAGGAATTCTCAAATCAGGAGGTTGGACCCTTGGGTCACTTGTATCTGTTAATTCAAAATCAATATTTTCCTTAGTCAAGTGCGCCATAAGTCTAGAGATAAATGCGGTAGCTTCCTGTGTTCCCTTCTTAATCTTCAATCCCTCTGTCAATATCTCGATACCACTCCTAGAAAACATCAACCTTCCAAGAACATTAGGCCCGAATAGAATTAACGCCGCTCCATCTATTGATCCAGACGCCGCCGCTCCAACTGCACTCCCTAACTGCAAGATCGCCCCAGCCTGCTTCATCTGAATCAACATTGATCCCTCTTTAGCAATAGGGCTTTTCTGATTAAGTCTTAATGTAGTAAATAACTTTTTAAGTCTAGAAGGAGCACTAGGATTACCTTTAAACATCTCCTTAATAAAATCATCCTTTAATCTATCAAGGGCATTAAAGGCCTTATCTCCAGATAAGATAATACTCCCGCCTTCTGGAGCTGTCTTACCACCTATCCTCAACATATTAGATACGAATCTTTCTTGTATATTTTTCCACAATGATGGATCATCTAATAACTCCCTAGCTGCTTTAGTTAACTCAGGATTATTACTCCTGCCCAAAAAATCAGCTAAATTAGAAGGTTTTACTTTAGCTATTGTATTTAGAAAGTCCTTAGTAAATACATCTCCTTTTTGCTTCAATCCTGGAATTCCTAATTTACTAGATCCCTCAAATATCTCCTCTAGCGCTCCCTCATAATTTGTATTTAATCCAGCACTCTTTAAATTATTATCCATCAATCTAGCTTTAGCCAAAACCTTCTTAACTAAATTACTCTTTTCCGAATTAGTCAAATTTCCACTCTTGCCAACTAACAAATCAGCTACGTCAGTTAATGAAATCCTTGAAGGGAATAACTTCAATCTAGGATTCCTTGTTTTCTTCAAAATATCACTAATCCCAATCATTAATGTAACAGGGTCTGCATTTTTATTAATCATTGAAGCAGAAATCCCTTCAATTGCGTCAACTGTGAATCTACGAAATGCTTCTCCCTTTCCAATCAATAAATCCTTCAACGTCTTAGTTAATGTCTCATCAGATACTCCAGTAACGAATTTCTGATGAAACTTCTCAATCAATCTCAATGTTTCTTTAGTTACTGCTCCTTTTCTCTTGCCAACAATATCCGTTGTTAGAGAGGCATCTACAATATTCTGTACAATCTCGGCGGGTTTAAAATCAGTTGCTTGGCCGGGTAATATTTGGGGGGAGGTAGGTCGACTACCTAAAACCTCTTTAGCGATTTTAGCATCTGGTAAGAATGATCCCTTAGGAACCAACCTAAATCCATCTAAGAACTTCAATCCCCCTCTTGTAATAGAACTAAATCCTAAGTTAAACTTTGCAGTTTCAGATATTTCTCCTAATCTCTGCTCAATTGGCTTCTCTTTTCCAACTAAAGCATCTAAACCTTGAAACCCTATATTACCCGCAGTTGCTCCACCTGTCTCCCCAACCACCGGAGCGGTAAATTTACTCTTGGGAAATAACTTACCTAATCCCTTAAGCCCTCCAATACTACCCCCAATTTCCGCCGCTAACTTACCTCCAGCCTCAATATTCTCAGGATCGCTCGCAAACCTACCAAGCGCTTCCGCTCCTGACGCTGGTTGATCTAAACCAAGAAATCCACTTAATCCACTTGGTTGATTTCTTCTTGCTAAATTAGGATTCTCTAATGGATCAATAGGCCTAATTAAATCCTTATCTCTCATTTGATTCAAGAATGCTTGCGCTTTAGGTCCTAACGTATCGCCTCTCTCTTCTGCGTCAATCAACACCTGAACATCTTTAGGTATATTAATCAATCGAGCCATCTTTAATCTCCATCACTCACTAATTTTAGGAACTCCGCCGAAATCTTTAATTGTCTGTTTTAACAAATCTCTAACAGCACTCCTAGATGGAGCAACTTTATTAGGATTAATATTTGTTAAGTTAAAAGGAACGTCCCCGCTAAAAGGAATAGAATCTTGTTCTAATGCAGTTCTAATTTGAGTCGCAGAGTCTCTTGTTAATTCTGCAAGAGCCTCCATCTTAGCTTGAAACGCCGGGGCATTATTATCCTCTACACTCAAATGAGTATCTAACATCCTATCCATCTCCGCTGTAGGTCCAGCCAAACCAGTCATCAACTTACGCCACTTAAAAAACTCAATTCTAACAGCGGTATCAAAAGACCTTCTCCTCTGCATAAACGACTTCCCATCATCATCCAATTCAGTTCCCAATCCAAGAAACCCAAATGTCTTCTCGAAAAAAGGATCTTTAGCTTTAAAAGATTGGAAGCCAGCTTGTATTCTTCCTCTTGTATGAAAGTATCTCTTATCAAACCCAGCTGCGATCTTAGTTAATCTAGCGGCGGATTGTTCTAGTCCTTGTAATTCTATCTCTAGTGCTCTTCTTGTGCCTTTTTGCAACCCGCCTAGATCAACTATCAATTTATTATCTGGAGTCTCTCCAACTACGATAGCTTTAGAAGGGTCTCGTGGATCATAAGCAATTAATGTCTTCTTACCTTCTAAATCCTTGCCACTCTTGGGGTCTTTATCTCCGGGCCGCCCAACAATTGTAGCTGTTTTAGGAACATTCTGTTTTGCCCCTGCAGCTCTTAATTCTTTATCTTGCGCCGACAACTCTCCTCTCATAAAAGTCATCAAAGTCTTAAATTGCTCTGTTTGAACCGCTTGAGAGGCGATTTCTGGATCAATCGTAGTAACAGCTTTCTCAAAACCTTCTAATCTAGTTTTAACAGGAGCTCTCAATCCAATATCAGCCGTTTCTTGAGTAATAGCACTAGGGACTATCTGACGTAATATATTTTGATCCTGATCTAAAACCGGCCGCTGGTCTCCAACTTCTCCCGGAATTAAAGGCTGAACATTTTGCTGTTCTGTAAACGCCGGTAATCCAGGTTGTGCAATTGGAGCAGGTTGAGCTGACTTTCCAATAATTTGCTGCACGAATTTATCTAACTCATTAAACGATTGTTGTTGGTCTGTTGCAATTCCCCTATTTCTAGTCAAATTCGCTTCTGCAATAGCACTACTTTGATCAGCTGCAACTTGCCCACTTATAAATTGAGCTAAGGCACTTTCCGCAGCTTTAGCAGAAATATCTCTATCTAAATCAAGACCAAATTCCCCGACTTGAGAAATCGCAGCCCTCCGTTCCGCCTCAGATAAGCCTTCTAGCCGCTTCCTCTCTTGGTCATTCTTAAATATAGTAAGAGCATCAACAAAACCACTTAAATCAGGTTGAGTTCTAGATGACCCACCAAACGTCCCTCCTGGGACAATTTGTATATTCTTTCGAGTTCTTCGTGGCATTTTATTTTATCTCCTTAAAACGCATCAAAGCCTGAAGGGCCAAATTGAGAAGCGAGGTCATTTTCTGTGAGCAGATTAAGCCCTCCTCCATCTGTAGAAGCTCCACCAGTTCCAGCAATTGCGGCTAATGTAGCTAATTGACCTAATATCCCACCAATTCCACTTGATTGTTTACTAGAAGTCCCACCAATTCGTGTAGGTTCACTCAACTGAGCTAAATCCAACAATAACTGAATCCCTTGATTCTGATTAGCCTGCCTCTGATTCTCTTGATTCTGCGTCCCTGTAATAGTTTGTTGGCGCTGATTTATGTCTTGAGATCGTTGACTTAGTTGATTTAACTGCTGTTGAGCAGCTGGTTGAAATCGTGATTGGAAATCTGTGCTAAAGGCATTAAGTAAATTATTAGTCCTAGATTGATTAAACCCGATTAAACTTGGAGCAATTGCTCTTGCCAAAGAATTGGAAGTCGGACTTCCAATTCCTCTCAACGCATTCGCCCCTCCAGTTCTCTGCTCAATCACATTTAATAAATCTTGTTCCGCTTGTGTCTGAGGCCCAAATTTGGGTCTTAATATTTGATCCTGCAATGGTTGGAAGAATTGTGATTCTTGTGCAATATTAGATAGATTAGCTAGATTAGTTGAACCAACAGGACCCTGAACTCCAGGTTGTTGAGTTCCCAAAACTCCTTGAGATAAATTCAACAACTGATTACCAATATCTTGCCCCGTCTGATTCGCAGGATCATCAAACAATCCAGGAAATTGCTTTACTTCAAATGTTGAAGAACTTTTGCCGCCCATTTTATTTATCTCCCTTTCTAAATGTAATAACGTGAGGAGTATAACCTAAATTACCCCACCTTCTAATCTTCTTATCCGAATATAACACCATGAATTCTTGAACCTTAATACCATTATGCTCATCAAACCAACTAATTAATTTCTTAATTAATTTAGGCCCAATATGCTCTGAAATATATTTATTATCAACATGCAACTCTTCACAAAATCCCTTACCCTTATTAGTATATCCAGCAATACCTATAGAACCAATTATAAAGCCAACAACATTCCCCTCATAACTTACGGATACAAATATATTACTTAATTGACTCTGAACCAAATTATACAACTTCAATAAAAATATCTCCTCAGTCATATCATCTAAATCAGGATGTTTTATTAAATCCATTGAGGTAACATATAATTTAGCAATCTGACCAAACTCTGTAATTTTAGGTTGTCGTATTTCCATTTTAATTCACCGAGTTAAATTTAAGGAAGCCAGCCCCTTATAGAAGCCCCAAGACGCTCGATTTCACTTTGGAGGGGAATCTTTTTAACTACATTCAAATCCCACTCAGCATCCCACATTCGTTGTTCTGTTATTCCCAAAGTTAATCCAAACAGTGTTACTACATCATCTGCAGAGCCTTGAGGATTTATTCCTAATGTAGTTTGTATCGCAATTATAGCACTAGAAAGATCATTTATTGTTGCCGCTCTTACAAGAGTTGCATTTGCGTCTGGAGAGTCTATTTCTTTAGAACCATCAACATCTATTGATGAAGGATATCCACTCCCACTCCCACTACCAATCTCATTAGCCACTTAAATCACCTTAACGTAATAGGGTGAATATCAACTCCGTTTGGTGTCTGTCTACCATTAATCTTTGTATTACCAATTACCACATCTCCATCTAAAAACAAATCCAACACATCCCCTCCAGCTTGTTGCTCTTCATGTAATCTCAAAGCTAGTGGAGTAAATGAATCTATCATAACAATAGATTTATTAACCATATCACCGCCGATAAAGGGGTGAGGTATTAATGGCATATCTGTATTCTTAAATGCACTTGTGATTTCCTCAGTTACTTCAGTAATTCTATCTGGGTGCATTAGAGGTTTTGTTAAATCAATTTGTTTTCTAGTTATAAAAAACTTCCCATCTTCCATAAAAGTAGGGCGTATATTTGTAGGTCCATTATTTGCCCAGGGGGGGTCAGGTGCTATCCAAAGAGATTGTAATATCCCTGTTCCATTCTCAATCTTAGCGAATATAAATGTATGAATATCGCCATCTCCCAAATTATAAGGCGGAGAGGCTTGTATGTATCTTTGGCGAGCGGTAATTTTTTGTGATCCACTAAAATAATTCAAAACAAACCTATTAACAAATGAAGTTCCGATACTAAACGATCCACTAGATAAAGGCGTACATATTGAAATACTTGCAGACCCGCCAGCGCTTGCTTTAACAGTAGGCCAAAATCCATACTCTCCTCCGGGACCGGTAAACATTTCAACTACATTTCCTACAGCCTGAGCCATATCACCAGTTGTAGTTTTTAAATGTGCTTGCTCAATTGCACTATTAGCTATACCAACCGCAACAACTTGCTCAAATACTGCTACTGCACCAGCTCCTTTTCCGATTAAAGGATGCCCTGATGTTCCCACTGGAATTCTTGTAGGGTTAGTATCTGTACCCCAGGTTGGAATCTCTCCATCTGTTCCTAATTTAATTTTAGTATCCCAATCAACTGCGTCTGCTCCAATTTTACCCTCAGTAACTGCTAAATTTGCAATCTTGCCTGTTGTTACATTTAAGTCTGCAATTTTAGAAGTAACAACAATATCATCATCTAATAACAAAACAGGATTCAACAAAATATAAACATCATTTGTTAAATCATAAGTAAACCAATGATAAAGAGTAGCACCAATATGTCCTGCTAAAACATCTACTATAGCACCACTTTGGTTATATCTCTTAATCGTCTTAGCACCAGTACCGCCGATATTTAATGTACTTATTCCAGTATTGACTTCAACAATTTCGACTAAAATTTGAAGCCCATTAACTAAATCACTTGAGCTAAATGAACTAATTGGAGAAACTACATAAGCATCAGCAATTCCAGTATCAATACCAAAATTATACTTCCTAAAATACTTATTCCCAGTAAAAAGTTGCTCACCTGCTAACATTCCAACCTTAGTAACATCATGAGTTCCATTAGTCCCGTGTTCCGTTTGCAAGAATGATTTAACATCCGTTTTAGAACCCTGCGGATTAGTCCCCAAAGTAGACTGAACTGCTATAATCGCCACAGATTGATCATTAAAATCATCATCTGTTACAGTATCTACATTATTAACTACATTAGTAGATGTATCAATCGCGCTTGGATATGAACTCCCGGCGCCTGTTCCTAGATCAGCCATCTGATTAAATCTCCATTCCTAGATTAAGTTCTTGAGCTTCAACTCTTAAGGAATACAATTCAAATCTCTTAGTCCCATTAGATTTAACAACTACAGATAACAACCTAACATGAATTGCTGGATCAACTCCCATCCGATCTCTCTGAATTTTAGGCCCACTATATAACTCCACTCCATAAAGAAACGTCCCATATAAATTATTCGCTCCTCCAGTGTTGAGTGTAATCCCACTACGCTTTGCGCCGGTAATATCATGTAGATCAAATATCACACTCCCATTCTCATCCAGTAACTCACTTTCCAAAAAGTGAACATCTTTAGGTAATGCTACTTCAGTTAATGGAGAAAAGAATGTTTGCAAAGTGCAATCAATATCACTTAAATTATCACTAAAAATATCCCTAAAACTCCCCTCATAGATTAATGACCTACCAGAACCCCCAACTGAATCCCCAGCATACCATTGACTTGAGTCATTTGGACCGTCTAATGTAATCATAGGACCAAACTCCATGCCCTCCATAGGACCAAACCAGGGTCCAGCGTGTTTATTTTCATCCAACTCTAATCGCTTAACATCTAACCAAAATTGCTTATTGTTTGTTGAACTCCCAGCCCCGGCAAAACTCAACTTATAAAATCCATCATGATAAACTGCAGATGATTTAGAAATCGCATTGGCTGGAATATCTTCAATTCCATTAGTACTTGAATTCTCACTACTTATCTTGTCGCCTATGGCGACTGGAAACAAAGAATCGAATGGTAATAAATAAACCTGTTTATCAATACCCAAATATATCGTCCCCATCGGAGTCCAGGTCATTGTTCTAGGTGCATTACATCCAATCTTATTAGCAACTGTATTAATTGTAAAGTCTGCTGTTGAGGAATCCGTTAAATCACTTCCACTAAATATATACATCCCATTAGCGCCTGCTAATAAAACTTTAGCCTGAACTCCCTGATCAGATACAGTTGCTGAATGAATTATTAGGCCAAAAAGTTGAGAATCTGGTCTAACTCCTGTCTGTCCAGCAGTTTGCCAAACAGTATCATCAAAACTAGCGCTCCATCTTAATTCACCTGGCTTCTCAGAATCAATAAATAACAAACGATCTTGATAAGAAAGAAATTGAATTGGCTTCACAGGAGGAGCTGTTCCAGCAATTGTACTAATAACCGAACCATCCCACTTCATCCCTGAATCAACTCCATTCCCAATATAAACCGCATCTAACGCTCCCCAAGTCTCCATCAATGTATCTAGATCAGAATTTAAGCCCGTTTTAATATCACTCCATGTAGAACCATCTTGTTTAACAATAACACTTCCACTAGATACAAGTAAATCAGATGAACCATCTTGTTTATAAAATCTATGAAGTCCAGTTATTTTATCACCTGCAGAAACTTCATCATTGGAGACTTTATTAAACCCTCTCCTCTTAATAATCCCATCTCTCCAATACAAATTCTTTGACTGAATACATTCTAAAGGCGTAACTTCTACAGCAGAAATATGTAGATTAATTCCCTTCTTAGCCATCTGATAAGAGGGATAGAATGTGGCGTTTCCTTCAACTGGCATTTTTATTATTTTGGTTGAATTTGGTTATTCGTTGTTCATTAATTTGTCCAAAAACCCATGTAATTTGCCGTGGAATCGATTATAAATTAAAACCAATACCATATTGCCAACCAAAAATAAACGGCCCAAAACGCAAATAAAACGGCCAAAATTACATATTCAGTATCATAAAATTTAAAAAGATCATAAAATCGGTGTCTTAAATCTTGGGTGCGCATGTATTTGATCTCCTGTCGAATCCATAACTCTAATTCGATCAATTATTTCCTCATTCTTTTCTACAGCTAAATCCCTTAATGTTTTATATTTTCCTAATGCTAATACAGATTTAGTTGAGTTATTTAAGTAATCAAATATTTCTGTTTCAGCCCACTTTAATAAACACATTTCTAAACTCAAAGGAAGTTCAGATAAATCCACATTAACTGCCAAACTTGTTGGTTCTTTAACATACCAATCTGTCATTGCATAAACAGCATCTGGAATAGGATATAATAAATAATTACCACTCTGGTAAGAGAAAAATTGCGGCGTTCCTTCTGATGAAGAATCAGGGTCCCGGAATAGAATTAATTTAGTATCTGATTCAACTAAAACAAGATCATTTGTTGTGTCTACTAGAGCAAAGCCTTGAGCAAAGTCACTTAAAACAGCATAAGTTTGTGTTGATGCAACTGTTGAGAATGTTCTTGATATGATTAAATCAAACCAAACTGCTTCTCCTGCAAGCACATTCTGCGCATCATTCAAATAACCCAAAATTAAATCACTATGAGAGCCTGCGGTTAAAGCAGCTATATCAGAAATTTGAGGCTGATTAATTCTCGCCAAAACAGTATTTACTAGCTGGAGTGCTGTTCGTTTAGCCATTTTCCTTTACCTCTAATGCTAACTCAGGAAATAAGGATAATTGTTCCCCTAATTCATATGTAATTTGGACATTTTGTCCAATTGTCATATCCATCATAGTTTTAATCCGATGCTGATATGTTTGAGTTCTATTAAACTCTTTAGTTAATGATCCTGACACGTCACTTATAGAATTAGTTAATAACCACTTAGCCATATCCACAGCTTCATCTATTGACTCATAGGACCATTCTAACCCTCCACAGAGTTCATTTAACCCCTCACACTTCTCCGTCAATAACGCACCTCCACAGCCAATTACCTCGAACACCCGCATATTTAAATCATCAACTGCATTTGTATTTAATGAGATATGAGATCTCTTATAAATCATAGCACATTCTTCAAAGAGTCTTTGTCCAAAGAAAAAGTTATGTAATTCTTTGAAAATCCTATCCAAAAAAATCACCCGCTTCTCAAAAGTTACATATCCCACAAAGCAGCAATCCCATTTCTTGATGCCTTTTGGGTCTATTGGATAAGCTTTAGGCTCGAATGCATGTGGGAGCCATGTTGCATTTACTCCATCCTTAATAAACTCTCTAACTGCCCTTAACTGATTACAGAATACAAAATCAAATTCCTTTGCCTTATTCAATCTATAATCATATCCAAGATGCGTATCTGATGTTATGTAAACACTTGGGTGAAGATTCTTCATTGAAATAGGTTTGTAAGGCAACATACCCTCACAAGCATCCTCACCCCAATCTACCCATAAATATAAGTCAAACTTACCATACGTCTTATCTGGCTCTGTTCTTGACGATAAATGAGTAACATCAATTCCCATATCCCTCATTGCATTTAAATAGTACAATGGCGGCCCGTCATTCCTACCTAATCGTGATTCATAGAAGATTGCAATTCTCATAATTTAAATCACCGAGTTTTTTTGTTAATAATTTGTTAATAAAATAAATTAAGAACCATAAGTAATCAAGGTCTCACAAGTTGCTAGTGTTGAATTACCTCTCTCCGTTGTAGATGCAATAACTAATCCAATTGAAAAGCCAATTGGTTTTCTAAACGTAATATCTCTAGAAGAATTCGCCTCTATTCCAATAACGAAATCTGGAACTGTAGTTCCAACAGATACATCTGCGGCTAATTTATTAAACATTTGTAAATAAGAATCCGCCGCCATCTCATTCAAAATATAAATCCCATCTATTAAGCACGAAGCTGCAATCACTGTAGCTTTAGTTGCATTTGTAATTGCGCTAAAATGCTTATTCCCAACTCTATTAAAGTCTTCAACTGCCATGTTCTCGCTCCAATTAAAAAATTATGGAATAATAACATCTAATCTTAAATCATACTCTGAATTAAAAAACGGCCCTGTTGGAACTGCAGCTGAAAAAGCATTACCACCATAAGTATTCCCACTTGAGGCCCTCCACTCTGCATCTTTACCAGAAACCGGAAACTTATCCCTTATCCAGGGCCTTCCTACTCCAATTATGGAGGCTCTTTTTTCTTTAGTATCTATAGCCATCAGGACATCTCTGCTTCCGTATAATCTGCTCCATCGTCAGATAGGAGTTTTAATGTAATTTTAGTCCCGGCGTTATTATATATCTCTAAGGCATCTGTTCCAGATGTTTGGACAACTAACTTGTTTCTTGCCATCATATAAAGCAACATTAAACCAGTCCTTAATGATGGTGTAGCACTAGGTGCAGCTACCCCCAACTCAGCAATTGCGGTATCTAAAGCAGTATTGACTTGTGTTAATACGTCCGATCCAGCTAAATCATTCAGAGCAGCAATTAATCCAGGAACATCATCTCCCTGGAGTTCATTTGTATCTGCAACAATCAAAGCCGTTTCAGCTTTTATAGCAATTATGTCTGCTGCAACATCAACCCCAGCCGCATTAGTTATTACTGCTTCTGCTAAATCCCCTCCAGTCTGCACAACGTGCTGTATAGTTTCAATATCAACACTGGCGGGAGATATTTCATAAACTGAGTCAGTGCTCGGAGTTATCACCCAAGTCTCTGCCATCGTAGCCACACGAGTTGTGCCATTATATGCAGTGACCAGTCCATGCTCCCCAACACCAGTCCCCGCAGTAATCACTATTCTATCACCTCTATATATATCATCAACTACAGAAACTGCGCCAGCCTCAAGAGTGATTGTTGTTGCAGTACCAGCCTCAGCCGTTCCTTCCGCTACAACAAATGCCTCCTGAATCTGCCTGAGCCGCTTACCAGAGGAGTTTGCTACATTATGAGACGCCCCAGTTAACACTTCATCCCAAACATTGTCAATCGCTCCCTGCTCGAATCCAGTTGCGTCAATTGTACTATCCATTCGACTATTCACTAAAGCCGCCGGTAGTCGACTCTGAATATCTTCCGTATCGGCCTGGATACCATCCAACTCACCCTGAAGGGTCGTGCTTGTATCAACTTCAATTGCAACTACTCTAGGTTGCATATCTGATGTGTCTTGTACAATAATACCAATACCGCTTTCATTATTATCAACTGTTGATTTCACACTAATTATATCAGCCGCAATATCTACTCCTGCAGCATTCGTGATAACTGCAGTTTCAATCTGGTCAACATTTGTGTCGATAATATCGATCTTGTCCTCAATATTTGCGAGGCTGTTTGTTCCTTTAAGGAGCGCTAAAGCTCCACCCGCTCTTTCAATTGAAAAAGACCCAACCCAAGCATTTATAGTCGCTCCATCAACGGTTGTTCCTTCAATCCTCACAGAATACTCTGAACCAACTGCATAATCAGCATGCGCGCTAGTATCAATTGTGATTAGATGATTACCAGTTATAGAAGCATAATCTATTGCAATAGTCGCTCCATCAACAGCAATTGGAGTTACACCACCATCCTTGTGGACCTTAATATCTGCATCTACTAAATTTGTAATAGTTATAGATGCAGATGGGTCGTTAGAGCTAAAGGTATTGAATGGTATAAGAACTGTATCATCTTCAGCAAAATCACCATAATAACTAATCATTTAAATTGGCCCTCCAAATGGCCCATGAAACGGCATACCTAATGGTCCTTTAGGGTTTGCAGCTGCTATCACAAGCGGCAGGAAGTACAGCACCTTGCTCTCTCGGCGTAGTGGCCCAAAAGGATTACTAGCATGCTGTGAAATTACTGCCGCAGGCAGTACCCGATCCCACATCGCGATGCATTCAATATCACCACCAAAGTAATTTCCCAAACTCCCAGCTCCGGTCGCGTCAGCATCTGTACCAATGAGCCAGGGCTCAGCATTACTTCCTAGCGTTCTGGTTGAGGCTAATGAATCAACCTCGACGCCGTTGAGATAAATTCTGTAATCGTCGTTTGCTTCACCAAAAATAAAGTGAACGTCTACCGTTTTGCCCAGGGTATAAGGCCCTGTAAGTATAGAGGACGCCATCGAGGCCCGTATCGATGGCGTAGTGGTTATGTATAATTGCAAGTCGCCCCCGCTGGACCCGTTGAATCGCATATATACCATTGAATCATTCGCATCAGCCCGGAAGCGCACCCAGATTGTAAGCTCGTTGGAAACAGCGTGTTGATTCATCGCACCAGCATTGATATAATCACTGGAGCCGTTAAATCTCATCGCAGGGCCGGAACGTGTGTACGTCCAAATGGCTCCGTTGTTCGTCACTATCTGCCCGTTGGAAGAAACGTCCTTCGGTGTCCCAGCCTTTTCCCAAAACGGCAAATTAAAAAAACAACCGTTCCAGAACCCCTCCCATTCGGGAGCCAATTCAGTCTCGTCAAAGCCCCAACGCTCTGGCTTCTTAATCCTATCATCAAGGTAAGACATCTACGAAGCCGCCGCAATATCGTCAACAATCGGCGTAAATACTACCGCTGTTTCGATAATATCTGTGTCGGCAATCTTCTGGCCAGTCTCGTTTTTCACAATAAGACTTCCATAGCGGTGTTTAGGCGAAAACACACCAATATCCGCTATCTGAAATTCCAGATCTGCTGAAACGACCAAAGCGCCGATAAACTGTAGCTGGGCAATTCCCTCCACTAATGTCCCAGGCGTTCCCGTATATGCGCCGTCTGCTCCCGTGGCATAGCCAGGATTGCCTACTGCCGCCCCCGATTGGCCGCTAGCGGCCCAATAAAATTCAACGAATGTAGCAGTCGTCGGTGCTGCAACTTGGTATTCCAGACAACACGTTATCACATATTTCGATGCTCTCACTGCCCCAAGATCAGCCTTTGTTGACTGCACTGCGGCACCATCAGCAAGGTCCAACAGGCTCATCTCTACTTCTGTTGGTGTGCCGATCTCGATCACGTTGTTAGTGCCTGGTGCGTAAGACGCATGAGTGGCGAATGAAATCTGCTTCGGCGTTACTGCCGCCGCATCCTTGATAAGAATTTGATTAGTTGCCATTAGACTGTCCTCGCTACCGCGACATGGCCGACCTTGACCACGCCAAGCCCAAGTTCAACCGCCCGTGTGATGTTCTCGAACCGGACCGCGTTTAGATTGCCCACGGTCGCTGAACTGTTGCCGAAGATTGACTTCACAAGTTCGACATTGGCCCTCGCAAAGGGGTCTATCACATCTCGCCCACAGAACGCCAGAAACTGCATTCGCTGCGTATCCGTAAGTCCATCCCAATCAACCCGTGAGGCGACATTATGAAAAATCTCGTCGCCGGATATGGAGTTGCGGTTGCGGACCCTATAAGAAGTATTCAGATCAGATGCCGCCGCCTTGTCGTCCATGCCTGAATAGTCGCGCCCTAGCGGATCGGTGATTAGTTCATCTCTAAGCATGTCACTCATTAAGAACCTCCAACATTTATTGTAACAGTATCAATCCCACTCGCCCTTGAAGCAAGTAATCGAATTGTTGATATTCCTTTTGGATATAAAATAAGCCATCCCTTTACACCGCTTGCTAAGATAGTTAAATCCCCACTAGCCTCAATCAATATCCCTTGAGGTGTTGTAAATTGCCCTGCTGTTGATCTTAAAGTAACAAAATCCCCACTCCCATTAGGTTTACCGTGGATTTCAAAAGCATCAAAATTAGAAGTCCCTACATTCAATATTGTTATAAAAATCGCCTCTAATAAAGCAGTTGGGATATCGATTAGTGTAGTCAAAGACGTACCAACAAACTTACTACTATTAAAAGACCTAAATAGTTCTGTTCTAGCCATCTAAAACAAGCTCCTCTTTTTCTTTGAGTGCTTCAATTTTATTTACTTCAATAACAGTAACAAAGGAATCTGGGGAGTAATTTGAATCTTGTTCAATTACATTTAATTCTGGAATTAATTCAATTAAATTCTTTATTGAGTTTGGAGTGAATGCATGAACATGTTCCTCATTCAACTGAATTGTTTGCATAACAGCTTCATTTGGAAGTGCAATTATAATTCTTTCCCTCGCAACCCTCTTCCACGTATTCAATGCTTCAACTGGATCAATTAGGTGTTCCAATATATGTCTCGCAATAATCGTATCACAAGAATTATCTTGAAATATACCTAAGTCAGAAACATCACTTATAAAATCCGCCACACTTATCTTCCCTGTGGATGGGATTAACTCTCCATAACCATAGAGGTCAACTCCAATTACACTTTGCCCCTCACTATGTGGTATAGTTAAAGTAGCACCACACCCAACCTCAATAACATTCCCTTTAATCCACTTCCTAACCGCATCCCCCTCACTATCTTCAGAACCACCATTCTTATAATTCAACTCTTCCCCAATAGGCCCTGGCCTAACAATAGTCTTCCACCATTTCATAAAGCCATGCTTCTTAATTAGATGCGTATTTGTTGCTTCTGTCATCTCCCTAGAATTCCATCCACCTGGCTTTGTAGCATCGCCATAAAGTTTATTCCCTGTCTGAAATCCATGATGATATATAAATATTAAGGGATGATATGTTAATATATAACCTTTAGACCTTAATCGAATAGCTAGATCAATATCATCGCCTGTTTGAAAATCAACATCTACACCACCAACTTCATCCAACATTGATCTCCTTAAACACATACAGAAGCCTATTAAGAATGGCGCTGGTTGAATATTTAATATATGTGAGCCATTAAATATATTCTGCATCCCCATCGCACAGTTACTTGAGGGTCCAATTCCTGCAACATCCTCGTGGAAATCTAATGTTTGCCTAAACTTCTGTAACCATCTACAAGAACTTAAGGGGATCAAAATATCATCATTCGCAAACACGACATATTTTGATTTAGATTTCTCTAACCCTAACTTAATCCCTCCAGTCCAACCTAGATTTGTTTCAGAATTAATAACTGTAATATTCTTATTTTGTATCTTTGTAAGATCATCATCTCCATTATTAATGACAATAATATGGACAGGTTGAAATCCCCCCGCGCCTATAATCGACCCAATAGCTGCATTTAATTGCTGATTATTGTTATAAGTTGGTATAATAACGTCAATTTCCATATTTATTCACAACCCCGAAGTCTTCTCTCATTTTCTCGACATTGTTTGCACTCTCAAACGTCTCTTCTGTTATTACTTTTGGATAACCCAAGTGGCCGAGTTTAACTCGAGTGTCCATGAAAACCCTAAATCCCGCCTCTCTCGCCATATGACAAAAGTGAATATCTTCTCCTGCTCCTGACGTACTCATAAAATATGGTTTTTTCATCCCTCTCAACACATCAACCTTAATCAAGACAGCCCCAAAACCAACCGCGTCACATTCTACGAGAGTTTCCTTCGGGTACGTTTTGACCGAGTAGTTGCAATAATACCTCTCCCCACGAAAGGGATCGAAACCTTTCTCCAAATTATATAATACTGGCCCATGCGGCGGGTTGCGTGTAAACGCCAGGGCTGCGCAAATGTCTTTTTTGTTGGCATATAGTTTCTCGAATAAATCTAACGGACAAATCATATCATCATCTATCATAAAAAGATAATCAAATCCCCCATCTAATGAATATTGAGCAAGCTGTTCTCTAGCGAGTGCTGGGAAGACTTGGCCCACAATCCCAAGGGAAAATTGGTATTCTTCTTCCCCATTAACATCATACTCGACTCCACAATAAGACTGTTCTCCTCGTGCCGAGAGGACTTGAAGTGTGCCGAGATGTAAAGCCATTGACAAACGGTTGTCGTAAGATTCACATAGTGTGTGTCCTTCATCTGGTATCCCTATTAAAATTTTAATAATTTTATTTCTTATTGTTGACGTTGTTGGCGAATCTGCTCCAAGAGCCGAGTTTTCCATTTAATTGCTCCTCAAATAAAATCTATAATAAACAAAAATCCATTCCATTAGTGATAAACGCCCAACTGGTTGTTTTAACCTATGCGATTTATGCCTATTGAAGGATTTAGGAGAATCATCTACAATCATCCCTCTGCAAGAATCACACCTAAAAAATTCAACAACTTTATCTCTCATTTCAATTTTCATTTTATTAATCTTTATTTATAAAAAGGAGGGCTTCATCAATTGAACTCGGCGTTTCAATCAAAAGGTCATTACACCCTTAGGCCTCTCTTGGCTTAAGTTATTAAAGGGCGACCAAACTTTAAAGTGCTCTAACATATCCCTTAGCATATATTGAAGCACTCATGTTATTAGTCTGCCACGTCTGTACCTGCGCTCTATACGCTTCTACTGGCACGATTGACGTATAATCACCAGTAGCACCAGATACAAAGGCGCCTTTAACTGGGGATGCTTGGAGGAATGTATTATTAATCCCTCCTAAAGTCCCCATTGTAGTTGAAGTACCTACATGACTCAGATAAACTGAATCAACAGCACCCCAAATCTGCACAATACCAAAATCATCCGCTGGAATATCCCTCTTAGCGATGCCCGCAAACTGCATCATTTTAGGATCACCGCCAGCAGAATCAATCTTTACTGCCTGAATACCATCGGCTGATACTTCTTCAGCAGGAGCTCCACCCACATAACGCGCACCCATTCCAGCTGTAATGGAATCAGCATCAACATTATGAATGACTGTGAAGATTTTCTCAGCCTCTTCTCTATTAACTCGTGGAAATAACATCTCTTTTGCTCCTTTTAATTAATTTATTTAATCAAAAAATATAACTTAACTCTCAGTAATCCCAGATATAACTCCCAATCTTCGGCGATTACTAATCGTTATATTAGCTTGCAACAAAATCAACGAAACAGACGCATCTTGGTTTTCCGGGCGCACGAAATCAGTTGGAGCAAAATCCGCATCTGAATGAACAACCCATTTTATATATTTAGAGTTCAAAAAATACATCAAACCAGAAGGACAATCGCGATCAAAAACAATCGGCCTTCCTTTAAATGTAAGATTTTGAAATCCTGCATCTGCTACCTTATCTGATTGAAAGCGTTTCTGATCAATCAATGATGTTTCATAAAACTCATAAATATCCTGTGTCGTCAACATTAGATCAGGAGAAACCCTACCAATTGTCAACGTATTAAACATGGTGGTCATCTTCTTCCTGCCATCCGTATCAAATGCTGGGGATGAAGAATCAACTTCAGCCTTCCACCAAGCGTGGGTAGATGGATTCAACCCACCAGTTGTTAACGTAGCGGATACTTGTTTAGCAAGACCATCGACATTCTTGCTATTATTACCCGTGCCGTCTTGGTAAGAATCTTGATTTAATCTCTCCTGGAAAGTCAACTCAGCTTGAGTTGTTTTAGATTGCAACATATTAATCAATTGATGCTTACCCATATTTCCCCGCCTGTGTAATCCAGTGATACCAACTGAACCACTGTATTGTTTCCAGGGAAATGTTGCATTCGTAACTCCATCTTGTAGAGTTGTATCCAGAACTTCCGCCCCGGCATACGAATCTATTGTAGAATTACGACCATATAAAAGTGGCTCTAAGATACGATCCCCACCACTTAACATCTTCTTAGCTGAATTCCCTTGTACTGCGCCTCTAAGTTTACCATTGAGGAAACTTAACAACGGAACATCATCAAAGATATTATCATGTAAGGTTGGGATATATTCAGAGAGCGTCTGTGTTAAAAAATCATTAATCGCTCTTGTTTCTGATCTACTAGGCATTTTAGTTCATCCTTTTAGAATTCACCAAGATCAAAAACTAAAACTTAATGTTGAGTTTTTTCGCCGCTCTACTAGCCGCATCAAATAAGTCGGTAGGTTTCCCATCCTTCTTATTTGAACCAACAGATGTAGTTTTTGATCGCGGTGTAGATTTATTAATTTTCTTCTGTTCTTTTTGCTGCTTTTTGACTGTTGAAAACTTATCCAGCTTCCCCGCCTTATTAAGTGCTCT
>SDBV01004618.1_pt1 | contig 19709 bp, 14 predicted proteins | sample 2277081 | NCBI WGS metagenome assembly SDBV01 (sample SAMN10402039, study PRJNA504765) | marine sediment metagenome | isolation source: marine sediment core GS10_PC15, 223 cmbsf | place: Arctic Ocean: Southern Knipovich Ridge | collected 2010
GGGCTGGATAAATCCCGCCCTTGTCCCGTTCCATGGCCGAGACCTTTGTAGTGCAGGCGTCTCGCCTGCACATGTGCGGCCGGGACGGCCGCACCACAATAGGACGGCATGACTGTCGCCCGCCAAGATCGAGGGATATAGACGGAGAATTGGAGGCCATCAAAACTGCCAGCCGATGCCGAGGGTCGGGATGATGGGCGCCCAGTACCGTTCTTCCGGGGTGGCCTTCACCGTGCCGTCGGGCTCGACATCGAACTCGAACCCCTCGATACAGCACGCGTTCTTGCGGTTCGTCAGGTTGATGATCTCGAGGTACAGGGTGAGTGCGCCGTGGGACGTCGGAAACAGCTTGCCGATTCGCAGGTCGATTCGGGCGTAGGGGGCGAACCTCGCGGAGTTTCTGGGGCCGAGGATCGGCTCGATGTCGGGCTCGCCGTCCTCGTCCGTGCCTACTTCGCCGGACACGGAGGTAGTCGGCCAGCCCGAGTGGTAGATCCCGGCAATGCTGAAGTTCCATTCGTGCGGCAGGCTGAGGTTGAGGCCGATGGTCAGGGCGTGCTTCTGGTCCCAGCTCCGTGGCTGCCAGGAGCCGTCGATCTTGTCCTCGGCGCGGGTCAGAGCGTAGCTTGCCCACCACGAGAGCGACGGTTTCGGGACGCCCTTGAACACGATCTCGAGGCCGCGCACGAGCCCGCGGTCGGGTGCGATCCGGATACGGTCAGGCTCGGCCTCGGGAAAGAGAACGATGGGGTCGAACAGGTTCTCGTAACGCGGCCGGAGGCTGGAAAGGTCCTTGCGGAAGACCTCGAATCTGGAGGTGAGGCCGGGTGAGAAGAAGTGTTCCGCGCTCAAGAGCCAATGGTTGGCGAGCTGCGCCGGGAAGAACTGATCGACGCCGTCCTCCACCTGGAGCTCGTTGAGCCGCTGTGACTGGTAAAACCGAACCCACGCCGCTCGCAAGACCGTACGGTCGGTCAGGGTGTACATGAGATGCACCCTCGGGCTGAGTTGGTGGTCACCGATCCAGGTTTGTCGGTCCCAGCGAAGACCGAGCTCAATGACGAACGGATCGGCAATCTGGAGCCGGTCCGCGAGGTACAGGCTATAGGCCGTTCCCTCGGGCTCGACCTGGATGTCGATCACCGAGATCGGCGGCAGCGGTTCGCCGGGGGAATCGGGATCCTGCAGGGTCGAAACGCTCACATAGTCATACGTGGCCTCCTGGCGGACGACGTCAAACCCCGCCTTGAGGACGTTGCGAGGACCGAGCTCGATGGTCCAGTCCTGCCCGAGACCAACGAACTCAAAGGTCCGATGATCGTCCACTACCAGTTTGCCGTCCACCTCATCGTCGACCAATCCCTCTCGCTCCCGCGTGAGGCGACCCACCGACAGGACGGTCTGTGAAAAGAAATGAGCCGACCACTCGGTGCGCAGATTGAGCCAGGTGTTGTAGCTGCCGTACTTGGTCCGCACGTCCTGCACCTCATCGTCGCTGATTTCCTTGAAACCGAGGTCATCGTAGGCCACGAGAACGTTGGCCGAAAGGTCCGACCGCCGACCCACCTCGTGCTGGACCTTGGCCAAAACATCGTAATAGTCGGTCAGAACATCCTGTGGGGCGTCCCGGACGGTGCCGACGATGGCGTCCGGGTACCAGGCACGGGCGCTGACAAACCACTGGCCGCGGTCCTGATTGAAGGATCCCTGGGTCAGGAGGCGGGCGTTGATCGTGCTCAGCTCGATAGCGGTGGTGGCAGGGCCGGTGGGTGTCGCCATCGAGATGTCCATCACCCCACTCATGCGATCGCCGTACTCCACCGGGAACCCGCCGGTGAGGAAATCGACCCCGCCGACGGCCTCGGAGTCGATGATCGAAAAGACGTTCTGGAAGTCCTTGAGGTGGAAGGGCTCATACAGCTGGAGACCATCGAGGATGACCAGCAGCTCGTCCTGCTCGCCGCCACGAACGTTGATCTTGGCCGTGAAGTCACCGCCCGCCGCGGCATCGCGGTGCGGAGCTTTGCAGCCGGCGCAAGCCCTCACACCGTGGCGCTCCTGGTCGACCGTAGCGATCTGGAGAACGCTCTTTGCACAATCCACGACGCGCTGATGCTCGACCGCGAGCAGGTCGCCGTCAGCCGGAAGAAACTCGGACTCGGGAAGGAGGAAACACAACAAGTTCCGGCTGCGTAGAACGACCATCCTCGTCGCCGACGTGATGATGGAGGAGCGGCCGTTTGGGCAGTAGCGCGTGTGCGAACAATTTTGCCCATCCTGATCGATGGATAGACGAGGTAGCTCTCAACGCAGCCTAGGGCCCCGTGCCGGAAAGGCCCGCCTGCAGATCTGCCCATAAAGTTCTTATCTTCTCGGGGCAATTTGAACTCGTGTCTGCATTCGTCGACAGCCGCCCTGGCTCGATATACGAACCCTATTACGCCAGATCTTATAAATTACATGATTTATCGATTATTAGAAAAATCACTATTATTCGCCGGATTCAACCATGTCGTTGCCGAGGAGAGGTCTCTCTCCTATCACCGCGCCATCAACGCGCTCGACGAAAACCACAGCCGCACAACATCCTCATTCCACGCCCAACGACGCGATTCCCTGCCACCCCCCGGGCTGGTACCATCGGACGGTGAGAAAGGAAAACACTAGCCCTCAGCAGGCTGCGCCGCTCGACGGCTTGTTGGTGGTGGACCTGTCGAGAATGCTGCCGGGCGCCGTGCTGGCGCGCCAGCTGCTCGATCTTGGGGTCCGGTTGATCAAGATCGAGGCGCCGGGTAGCGGGGATTTTCTCCGCGAGGCTCCTCCATTGGTGGATGGGATCAGTGCAGGCTTTTCGGTTTTCCTGCGAGGGGCCGAATCAGTCTGCATGGATCTGCGTATTCCCTCCGACGCGGAACGGATCGTCTCTCTCATCCGGCATGCCGACGTGCTTGTCGAGAGCTTCAGGCCGGGCACGATGGAGGGCTGGCGGCTGGGTCCGGACCGACTCCGGGAGGTCAACCCGGCCCTGGTGTGGTGCTCGCTGTCCGGCTTTGGACGGACCGAGCATGCGGCCGATCGCGTCGGCCACGATCTGAATTTCACCGCCCGGTCCGGTCTGTTGTCTTTGATCTCGGACGACGGAGTGCCCGGCGTCCAGCTCGTCGATGTCACCGGCGGTCTGCTCGCCGCCTCCGCCATCCTGGCCGGGCTCTTGGTCCGTCACCGCGACGGTTGCGGCGTGTTCATCGACCAGCCGCTGGCGATTGCCCCGCTGCCGTTTCTGACCTGGGCCTGGGGCGATCACGCTGCGGGTGGGCAAGGCCTGCTCAACACCCTCCTGGCGGGCCGCTGTCCCTGCTACCGTCGCTACCGATGCGCGGATGGCAAGGAGGTGGCGGTGGCGGCCATCGAAGGCAAGTTCTGGCAATCAATGTTGCAGCTCCTCGGCCTTCCACAGCTGGCCGACTCCTGGGTCGATGCGGGCGAGGCCGGACACGAGGCCGCACTCGAGCTGGCTGCCGTGTTCGCGTGCCACCCTCGCGATCACTGGCTGACCCTGGCCGACGAGCATGGGCTGCCCATCAGCCCGGTCCACGACCTCGCTGAGGCCTGCTCCGACTCGCTCTTCGCACAGATGGGTTTACTCGAGCACACGCCGATGGCGGACGGGAGCAAGCTTTCGACTCCCGGCCCCTTCCTGCCATCCCTCGGTCGGACTCCGTCGCGTTGCGCTCCGCGGCTGGGAGAGCACACCGAGGCTGTGTTCGAGGAGTTCGGTCTGCAGGATTAAGACCCGCTCCGGGCGATCAGATTTTCCTCGCTTCGCGGCGCCGGTAAAGCTCGCAGATTCCAGGGTCCGTTCGAGGCCCGCGAGCACGCACTGAGACGCGAAACCGCGCCCAAACGTCGTGATAGCCTGGAGCCGACCGAAGGGAACATCACTCTCCCTTCCGTCGAACATCGCCCTGCCGGTCAACCAGAGGTGACCACCGTTGGAAAGGAGTACCCCATGAATTCGCAGGCCTATAGACTTGCCAGGACACACGGCGGATGACACGACCCAATCCGAGAGCGCGCATCGAGCAGACCCACGATCTGGATCAGCTCGGGAGGTTCGACTTCGGGCTCTCCGGTGCGGAGGAGGAACGGGCGACGGTGCTGCACGGAGAAACGACCGTCATAGACCTCGCCTTCCAGCATCCCGGAGGCTATCGGCTGTTCGATCGAGAGCCTTTCAAGACACGGGCGGCGGAGCTCAGCAAGACCGCGTCCGGTCTCGACCTGATCGAAATCATCAACTTCGAGCTCCCGTACGAGCTCGACGCCGACCTGATGCGGGCGTTCTGGGACCTCACCGGCGTGACCGTCGGCCAGGTGGATCTGTTCCTGGACATGAGCCGAGTGGACACGCCGCAGATCCATCTGGAGCTCGTCAGTAGGGTTCCGTGGCTCCGTCTGGCGTTGACTGCGGACGACATTCGCCGCGCGAAGAAGAGCGGCGAGCACGCGTTCATCGGGTACTCGCAGCCCGTACACGGCTTCGCCCGCGACATCGACAACATCCAAAAGGTCTATCGCCGTGGACTGCGGGTGCTGCTGCTGACCTACAACACGACCAACGCCTGTGGCTGCGGCTGCACCGAGCGCTTGGACCACGGGCTGACCAGCTTCGGTCTCGAGGTGATACAGCGGGCCGCCGAGCTCGGCATCCTGATCGACACATCGCACAACGGCGTCCAGACCACGATGGAGGTCTGCAAGGTTTCCAAGCACCCGGTGACAGCGAACCACACCAACGCACGAGCGGTGTTCGACCACCCCCGCTGCAAGTCGGACGACCAGATCAAGGCGATCGCCGACACCGGGGGCCTCATCGGCATCTCCTGTGTGCCGTTCTTCCTGGCCAAGGATCCCCGCGACGCCGACATCACCATGGTGCTCGATCACATCGACTACGTGGCCGACCTGGTCGGTTGGCAGCACGTGGGCATCGGCAGCGACTGGCCGCACAGCCTGCCCAAGGATGTCCTGCGGGACGTCTTCTCGGAGGCCACGATGAAGCTGCTCGGCGGCGCCGCTGCCGCCGGCGACAATCTCGAAGATTTCCTGTTCAACGTCAATGGTTTCGACGACTACCTCGACTTCCCCAACATCACCCGTGGTCTGGTGAAGAGGGGCTACGATGACGAGCAGATCCGGGGGATCCTGGGGGAGAACTACCTGCGAGTATTCGAGCAGGTGTGTGGTTAGGAGCCTGGCGTCGCTCGCACTAAAGTTGAGCCGAAATTCCCTCCTTTGGCGGTTGTCAATTTGGGCGTCAGAGAGCATTCTTAGCGAAGAATGCGGCGAATGTACCCACCTATGAAGGGTATGCGCAGGTCGATCGGAGCAGTGCGGCTCCGGGCTCCTATCATCGCATCGAAGTCTCAATGACCGCGCCCCGAAAAGAACAGGGAGGAATTTTCATGACACCGACACACCCGATGAGTTCCTGGATCCGATTTTTTTTGGCTGTAGTCCTCATTGCTACGCTCGGCCCTGTGGCCCAGGCGGACGAGGGCGGCAAGCTCCGTAGCGAGGTCGAGGCCGAGCTGCCGCCGATCGAGGCCGCCTATCTGGCGGCGCCCGGCGACGACGGCAACCGTCGGGCTTACGCCGAGATCCTTTACAGGCTCGGCAACATGTGGCAGGCCAACGATGTCATCGCGCCACTCGCGACGACCTCGTCGTCCAACGTCGACGATCTGAAGCTCGGCGCCGAGCTGGCGTACCTGGTGGGCGACTACGACCGGGCGGAGGAGCTCTACCAACGCCTCAGAACGATCGCCGAAGATGGGTCGGAGGCGTACGTCGACGCCATCAAGGGATTGGTGATGGTGTTCTACCAGACCGACCAGTACTCCAAGGCCAAGGACATCGAGCTCCCGGACGGCGAGGACCCCAGCAATCTTCTGACCTTCATGCATAAGTTCGAGGGCCAGCCGAACCAGATCGAATGGGCGACACCCGAGAAGGTGGCGCACCTGCCGATGATCAACGACTACACGGGAGAGCTTCCCCTCTTCAAGCTCGAGGTCAACGGCCATCCGGTGGAGTTCATTCTCGACACCGGCGGCGACCGGCTCTACATCGACGAGGGCGTCGCCGAGAAGGTCGGCATCCGACACATCCACGAGAGGCAGTCGAAGTACGCCTACACCAAGGGTGAGTACGTGGACGAACCCCTCGGTGTCGCCGAGACCGTCACGATGGGCGAGGTGACAATGAAGAACGTGCCGGTGGTGGTCGCCAAGTGGAAGGTCATGGGCCCCACCAGCGACGGCGTGATCACGACCCAGATGCTCAAGAAATTCCTGAGCACGGTGGACTATGACAAGGGCGAGATCACCTTCCGCGAACGGAGCGATCGGGGGAAGCAGCAGCTCCTCGAGTCGTTCGAGGGTGGCGACCCGGTGCAGATGCCATTCTATATGGCGGCCACCCATCTGCAGTTCGCCAAGGGGAGCATCAACGACAGCCAGGGACTGAATATGCTCTTGGACTCAGGCCTCGGCCTGAACATGCCGATGGTCGTGGTCGACGAAACGGCGGAGGTCCTGGGGATCGCCGACAAGAAGACCCCGCTCGATGTCGAGGGCTACGACATGTACTGGGTTCCTATGGAGTCCCACGGCATCGGTTCTCTGACCCGGGGGGCCTCACAGGCAGTTGGCAACATCTTCGTCGAGGAGAGCCCCTACTGGCAATTCGGTTTCCTTTTCGACGCCCTGATTTCGCACCAGTACCTGCGCCACTTCGGCTCGTGGACGATCGACTTCGACACCATGAGCTACTACTTCCCGGCGGACTCGGTAGAGCGGGCCGAGAAGTCCCTGCGTGAAGACCAGCCGGAGACAGCCGCCGCTACGGAGGAGTTCGAGGTCGCAAACCCCGACGAATACGTGGGCAGCTATGAGGTCGCACCCGGGGTGGCGCTCGAGATCACCGCCGCCGACGGCGTTGTCTCCCTGCAGGCGCCGGGCCAGCAGAAGGTCGGTCTGGAGGCGGTTGCCGAGGACACCTTTTTGATCCGGCTGGCGGGCGCCAACATCACCTTCGAACGGGATGACTCTGGTGCCGTTACCGCGCTGGTGCTCGATCAGGCCGGCAATCAGACCCGGGGAATCAAGAAGTAGACGTCGCGGCCCCTTCGGGGGCCGTGACCGTTCCTTCCGGGTCGAACCGCTCGAACTCTGGGGCTTGCCGTCAGCGTCTCTCCCTTCGTTCCCCGGAGAGAGGACCGAAATGAGCCAAGAGTTGAGGGAATGCTCCCCTTTGGGCAGTTGTGCAGCAAGGTCCAGGGGAATAGCTTAGGCAACGTCGGGCGGCGCCGCCGGCGACAGTCTCGAAGATTTCCAGTTCAACGTCAGTGGATTCGACGACTACCTCGACTTCCCCAACATCACCCGTGGGTTGGTGAAGAGGGGCTACGACGACGAGCAGATCTGGGGGATCCTGGGGGAGAACTACCTGCGCGTCTTCGAGCAGGTGTGCGGTTAGGAGCCTGACGTCGCTCGCACTAAAGTTGACTCGGGTTTCCCTCCTTTGGCGGTTGTCGATCTCTGCCTCCGTGAATTATCTTTGACGGAGGATGGGACGAAGTGTGCCCATTTCTGAAATGGTGCGCGGGTTGGAAGGAGCAGCACGGCTCGAGGCACTAGCCAGAGAATTGATGCTTCGTCGACCGCGCCCAGCCAAAAACATGGAGGAAAAAATGACATCGACACACCAAATGAACTCCTGGATCCGTATTATTATGGCGGTGGTCCTGGTGGCCACGCTGGTCCCCTCGGCCCAGGCCGACGAGGTCGGCAATCTCCGTAGCGAGGTCGAGGCAAAGCTGCCGCCGATCGAGGCCGCCTATCTGGCGGCGCCCGGCGACGACGGCAACCGCAGGGCCTACGCCGAGATCCTCTTCAAGCTCGGCAACATCTGGCAGGCCAACGATGTCATCGCGCCACTCGCGACGACCTCGTCGTCCAACGTCGACGATCTAAAGCTCGGCGGCAACCTGGCCTACCTGGTTGGCGATTACGACCGGGCGGAGGAACTCTACCAGCGTCTCAGTACGGTCGCCGACAAGGACTCGGAGGCCTACACCGAAGCGATTCGAGGCCTCGGTCTGGTTTTCCTCCAGACCGACCGGCTCTCCAAGACGAGGGACCTCGAGCTCCCGGAAGGCGAAGAGAAAGGCCGCGATCGTCACGAGTTTTTCAAGAAATTCGAGGGCGAGCCCAACCAGATCGAGTGGGCGACGCCCGAGAAGGTGGCGCACCTGCCGATGATCAACGACTACACCCAGCCCGGCGTGCTGCCGCTCTTCAAGCTCGAGGTCAACGGCCATCCGGTCGAGTTCATCCTCGACACCGGCGGCGGGTTGATGTACATCGACGAAGGGGTCGCCGAGAAGGTCGGTATCAAACACATCCACAAGACGCGGTCGAAGTACGCCTACACCAAGGGCGAATACGTCGACGAGCCGCTCGGTGCTGCGGAGACCGTGACCATGGGCGAGGTCACGCTCAAGAACGTGCCGGTGGTCGTCGCCAAGTGGAAGGCCATGGGACCCACCAGCGACGGCGTCATCACCACCCAGATGCTCAAGAAGTTCCTGTCCACGGTTGATTACGACAAGGGCGAGATCACATTCCGCGAGCGGAGCGACCGCGGCAGGCGGCAGTTTCTCGACTCGCTCGACGGCGAGCCTCTGCAGATGCCGTTCTGGATGGCGGCCACCCACCTGATGTTCACCAAGGGCAGTCTCAACGACCGCCAGGGGCTGAACGTGTTCATGGACTCCGGCCTCGGCTCCAGCATGCCGATGGTCATCGTCAACGAAACCGTGGAGGAGCTGGGGATCGCGGACAAGAAGGTCGATGTCGAGGGGACCCCATACTATTGGGTTCCCATCGAGTCTCACGGCGTCGGACCTCTCACCCGCGGCGCCGCCCAGGCGCTCGGCAACGTGTTTGTCGAAAAGAACCCCTACATAGAGTCCGGCTTCTTCCTGGACGTGCTGATATCGCACCAGTACCTGCGCCACTTCGGCTCGTGGACGATCGATTTCGACACCATGTCCTACTACTTCCCGGCGGACTCGGTGGAGCGGGCCGAAAAGTCCCGCACCGAAGCTGCGGCGGAGGCAGCCGTCGGCGGGGAAGAGTTCGAGGTCACGAACCCCGACGAGTACGTGGGCAGCTACGAGATCGCGCCCGGGGCGGTGCTCGAGGTCAGCGCCGCCGACGGCGTCGTCTTCCTCCAAGCGCCGGGTCAGCAGAAGATCGGTATGGAGGCGGTCGCTGAGGACGCCTTCCTGATCCGGCTGGCGGGCGCCAAGATCACCTTCGAACGGGACGACTCCGGGGCGGTCACCACGCTTGTGCTCGATCAGGCGGGCAACCAGACCCGAGCGACAAAAAAGTAGAAGGTGCGGCCCCTTCGGGGGCCGCGACCGTTCCTTCCGGGTCGTGCCGGGCGAAGCCTCGGACTCGCCGTCGGTGCCTCTCGTTTCGGTCGCCGGAGAGAGGACCGTTATGCATCAAAAGTTGAGGGGATTTTCCCCCGTTGGGCGGTTGTGCAGATTCGTCCAGGGGCATACCTTTGAAAAGGTCGATCAGCGGCGGTGTGCTGCTGTGGTCGATGGGGAAAGAATGTCGACGGAGGTTTATCGTGAACTCGATATCTCGTGTACTCGGAGCAGTGATCGTCATGACCCTGATGGCCGGAGCTGGAGCTTTGGCTGAGGGAGCTTCTGCGACGGATCGCGCGTGGGAGCTCTGGGAGGCCGGCAAGTTCGCCGAGGTGGAGACGCTGGCTAAACAGGCCCTCGCGCAGGACTCGGGAAACGCCGAAGCCCGGCACCTGATGGTCCTGACATCGTTCGTGAACGGCAGGTACCAGGAAGGGCTGGAGCACTACGCACAGCTCGATCCTGATTACGACCGGATCAGTGAGCTTGACGGGTTGGTCATGTCCGTCTACCAGGCGTTGCGTCGGTTCGATCTGGCAGAGGCCTTTGCGAGAAAGACCGGGCAGTCCGAGAACGTGGTCACGATGCTCGGGAAACAGCGTGACAACCCGATGAAGGTGACCCTCGACCGAACGACGGTGGTCCCCTTCTCGCGGGACCACATGATTCCGGACTGGATGCCGGCGATCCCGATCGAGATCAACGGCCGGGAGTATCTCGGCCACCTGGACACGGGCGGCAACTACGTCCACATGTCGCCCAAGATGGCTGCCGAGCTCGGCATCGAGACACTGTTCGTGGGCATGGGCAGAGGCAACGCTCAGGAGACCACCATCGAGCAGGGCATCGTCGATACGCTGAAGATCGGGGACGCAGTCCTCGAGAACGTGCCCGCGGTGGCGCTCGACGCCCTCGAGGGGGCGTTGCGGGACGGCAAGGGCGAGATCTCGGATCTGGTCATCCTCGGCACCAGTGTCCTGGAGCAGTTCCTGACCACCTGGGACAACGACAAGCAACGGCTGGTGCTCTCGCCCCGGTACGATCCGGCGGCTCGCAAGGAGCACTTTTCGAGGTACGTCCCCGAGGGGGCGCAACCCATGGACTTCTACATGGTGCCCGACCACTACCTGCTGGCCCACGGCGCAATCGCCGGCAAGGAGGCGATCTTCTTCGTCGATACCGGCCTGGTCACGGTCGATCCGAACGGGCGGCAGCCCGGCCTCTTGATTTCCTCGGCGAGCCTCGATGCGTTCGGGGGCGAAGGCGAGTTCACCGAAGCGGCATTTGCAGATGCTCCCGGCCCGATTCGGCTCGGTCCGGTGGAGCTGGAGAACCAGGGACTGAGAGTCAATCCTGGCCGCCGCGACGGAAGCGGGTTTTCGGGTGTCAAGACTGACGCCCTGTTGTCCTATGGCTTCCTGAAGCACTGCGTCTGGACCATCGACGTCGACACCCGCAGCTGGTACTTGTACAGCGCGGGCCAGCCGGCGGCAGAGCCGGCCAAGGTCGAGGTCGCGGACGCCGACCCGTATGTGGGCAGCTACGAGGTCGCGCCGGGGGTGGCGCTGGAGGTGAGCACCGCGGGCGGAGACCTCTACCTCCAGGCGCCGGGCCAGCAGAAGGTCGCGCTGGTGGCCGAGGCGGACGGCACCTTCTCGATCCCGATGGCCGGTGCCAAGATCGTGTTCGAGAGGGACGACTCGGGGGCGATCACCGGTCTGGTCCTGAACCAGGCTGGAAACCAGACCAACGCGACGAAGAAGTAGCGGCGCGCGTTTACCCTCGCCAGCCGGTGCCGAGCGCGAGGTCGGCGTAGTCGGCGGCCTGCGACAGGTGGGCCTTAGTCTCCGGGCCGGCGTTGCCGGCCAGGAGGTCCCTGAGAGGGTGGATACGGAGCTGGTAGCGGTCGCCCGCGGGTTCCTCCATCTGGATGACCGGGGTGACCGTGATCTCCCGCACCAGGGTTTTCTCCTCGCCGCCGACGCGGCCCTTGGCGATCTCGAGGTTGACCACCAGGCTCAGTGCGTTGAGGGGCCCCGACTGGGTCGAGGCGAGGTTGCCGAGGCCGTAGAAGATCGGCACCACTCGGTCGGGGTCCCGCCGCGTCCGGTACAGCTCGTAGGGCTGGATGTTGTGGGCGTGGTGGCTGAGGATCGCGTCGGCTCCGCTCTCCACCAGCGAGTGGGCCATCTCGAGCTGCTCGGAACGGGGGTAGAACTCGTGCTCGAGGCCCCAGTGGAGCGCGACGATCACGAAGTCGCAGCCTGCCGAGCGGCACCACTCGACCTGACGCTCGAGGAGCGACAGATCGGGCTTGGCATCGATGCGGTGAAAGCGGACGTGGTTGACGAGCCAGGTGTTGCCGTCCGGGTACGGCTTGCAGTTGACGCCGTAGGTGGCGGCCACGAAGCCGATCGTGATCCCGTTCGAGGACAGGACCAGGCCCCGGTCGCGGTCCGCGGGGGTGCGGTTGGTGCCCACATACCGGATACCGTCGGCCTCGATCTGGTCGTGGGTGGTGTTGAAGCCCTCCATACCACAGTCCAGGATGTGGTTGTTGGCGGTCTGGAACACCGTGTACCGGCGCTCCCCGTGGCCCTTCAGCGCGTCGTACTGTTCGGGGGTCGCGTTGATCTTCGGGGTGTCGTCGGACGACCAGCCGTCCTGGTCGACGTCACCTCGCGTGAGCGTGGATTCGAGGTTGGCAAACGACACGTCAGCGCCGAAGACGAGGTCCGCCACTTCGGAGTAGAAAACCCCGTTGGAGTTCTCGGATCCCTTGGCGTTCATCAGGTCGCCCACCGCACTGAGCCTCAACCGCCGCTCTTCCTGAAAGCTCTCCGGCAGCAGCGGGCCACTCTGCTCTCGGTGGGCCTCGAAAAACTCTTCGACGCCGCTCCCCTTCTCTGGCCGCACGATCGGTTTTCCGGCCTTGTAAAACCAGTACGGGGCCAACATGCCCTTTGGGAAGCTCACCGGGTCGGGATCCATGCGCACCGGCCGGCGCCAGAAGCCGAGGAAGTCCGCCAGCAGGAACCAGATACGGCACCTGAACCGGTGCCGCCATGGCAGCGAACTCATATAGTCTCTCGCGTCGACCGGCATTTTCGTTGCCATGACACCTCCGGCTGGATTCTCCATTATACGATGGCACGGTTGACTCCTCGGGTCGTCGTGGCACACTTGCTGGACATTCGAAGTTCCGTGAAAGGGAGGCAACAATGGGCGCCGTCCAACTGGATCAGCTGAGCTGGACCGACATCCAAACCGAGATCGAGAGGGGGCGGACCACTGTCGTGGTCGGCTTTGGGGCGACCGAGCAACACGGACCCCATCTGCCGATCGGCACCGACGCTTTTTTGGGCGATGCGGTGGCTCTGGGCGTGGCCGAGCGCCTCGACGCCTTCGTGGCGCCCACCGTCCGCGTCGGCTGCTCCGAGCACCATATATCGTTTGCTGGCACGATCTCGCTGAGGGTTGAGACGCTGTATGCGATCGCGGCTGACGTGGTGAACAGCATGGCTCGCCACGGCTTCACGCGAATCGTCCTGGTGCCGACCCATGGCGGTAACTTCAAACCCATCGCCGATGCCGTCGCCAAGCTGGGACCGGTTGACGGCGTCGAGGTCATCGCCGTCACCGATATCCAGGCGCTCCTGGACAGGAGCGTGCGAGATAGCGGTGAGGAGGGAGTCTCCCCGAACGTGGCGGGCGGCCATGACGGCGAGTGGGAAACGTCGATCGTGCTGCACCTGAAACCGGAGCTGATTCACATGGAGCGGGCGATCGAAGGCTTCATGGGTGAGCTGCCTGACGACAGGGACAAGCCGTTCCCGCCGCTCGAGGAGCTGCACCCCAGCGGCATCCTGGGCGACGCGCGTCCGGCGCGGGGCGAGGCCGGCGAGCACTACCTCCGCTCTTGGGTCGACCTCGTGGAGGCGACGGTTACGAAGGAGTAGTGCCGCGGCGAGGCACTGCCACCAAGGTTGACTCGAAGATCCATCGTGTGGCGGTTTTCGCCTATCGTGTGGCGGGCTACCTTGTCATGGAACCCAACGCTCCGCTCGTCGACCAACGCAATGGAAGAAAACCACAAGGAGAAACCAGATGACGAACCTCAGCCGCGTCCTCGTCTGTGGAATACTCCTTGTGGCGGCGCTGGCGTCGCCGCAGGCCACCGATGCCGGTGCGAATAGCCCCCATGGTCGGCAGGGCACCTTGACCTAATAAAAAGCGACACCGCCTTCATTTTTTTTGCAGAATAAGCTACCATATAACCACCGAATAAGACTGGGGCCCGCATGGAAGCGCGAGACGAGAACAGTATCGTGGTCAAGGCCAAGACGAAAGCGCTAGTGGCGAATTCGCTGTGCTTCGCCGAATACCTGGATCAACAGGCTGCCGGCATTCTGACCAAGGGTGAGCGGACGCGGTGCCACTTCAAAGCTGCGGCAGCGAGAATCCTAGGGGACAAGGGCTACCACTCGATGCAGATGAGAGACATCTGCAACGAGATGGGGCTCTCTCAGGGCGCCATCTACAAATACTTTCCCAACAAGAAGGGGATCGCGATCGAGGTGATGACCGAATTCATCGATCGCATAGGGGTTTTGCTGCTCGAGGTACAGCCGGAGGGCGATGACTACTCCCGCACCTATCAGGTGAACCTCCAGTACGTCAGGATCTTCGCCAAAAACGTGGGGTTGATGCGCTGCATCCGTCAGCTCAGCGACGAAATCGAGGAGTTCACCCGTCTCTGGCACAGCCGAAACGCCCAGTGGTGGGAACTGATCGCCAAAAGCCTCGCCCGCCGATCTGGGAATCCTCCCGGTGGGCCCGAGGCCATGATGCTCCTCGCCCGGTCCCTCGCCGGGATGGTGGAGGAATTCCTCCACGATGTCTACGTGCGCGGCAATCCGGATATAGCGGAGTTGGTTGACTCGCCGGAGAAGTTGGCCGAGACGATCTCCATTCTCTGGTACCGTCAGGCCTTCGCTGCCAACCCCCCGAGCGACCTCCTCCGCCGCAAGCACCCATTGCTCAAGGTGGGCACGAAAAGCGAGAGTGCGTAGCTGCAATCACGCGCCAACGAAGCGCGCAGCAGACACCTTCAGATCCCGACGGTGCAGGTCCTCGGGCGGCTCCCGCAGTCATTCCGACCGACCCCAGAAGGTCTGCACTATGTCGGCAGGCGGCGGCGGCGTCGCCAGACTCACCACTACGTAGACCACCGCCGCGAGGGCCGTGCACGGCAACGAGGGGTGCAACCCCCACACGCCGATCTGTGGCAGCACCGTGTAGGCAAGCACGTACAGGGTCATGCCGGTGCAGATTGCGGCGAGCGCGCCCCAGCCGTTGCCCCGCTTCCAGTACATGCCGCCTACGATTGGCGCCAGCGCCGAGGTGCCGATCCCGCCGAGCGCAAAGATGATGATCCACTGGACCAGCTTGGGCTCGGTCAGGGCAAGTGCGATGGCCGCTCCGAGGCACGCGGTCATGGTCACCCGTGACAGCGTCTTCATTCCCTGCGGCGTCAGCTCGATTTTGAGCTCGTGGACCACGTTCCTCGCGATGCTCGATGTGATGACAATCGCCATCGCCGCCACCGTGGTCTGGATCCCGGCCACGATGCCTGCCAGCACGATGCCGCTCAAGGGGCTCGGCAACACGTTCATGGCCAGCCACGGCGCGATCTCGTCGGCGACCTCGAGGTTGGGGATGATGGCCCGACCCATGACCCCGGCGACGCACAGCAGCATGGTCCAGATGAAGACCAGGATCGCGCCGAGCCAGATGCCGCGTTTCAGCGCGGTGGTGTTCTTGTAGGTGAGGGCGCCGAGCATGCCGTGGGGTGAACCGGCGGCGAAGTAGCCTGACAGACACGAGATCGAGAAGATGAACGGCCACGGGAACTCACCGAGCATGGTGGGCGACAGGTACTTGGGATCGAGTGCCGCCAGCGCCTCGGTGCTCTGCTGGAAACCGCCCGCGGACCGGTAGGTCCCCACGAAGAGCAGGATGGTCCCTACCGTGATCACGACCCCCTGGAGTAGGGTGGCCACCGCGGTACCGCGCATACCGCCAAGGACGCAGTAGACCAGCACCACACCCGATCCGAGTGCGAGCGACGTGAAGTAGCTCATCCCGGTCATCTGGACGATGACCCGCGCGGCGCCCACGAACTGGGCCGCCATGTACGGGATCAGCAGGATCGTGACCAGGGCCGCCAGCACCAGTACGACCGCCTTGCTCCGGTACCGCTCCTTGAAGATGTCGAGGTAGGTGACCACGTTGACTCGCCGTGCCACCAGACCGACCATAATGCCCACCGAGGCCAGCAGCATGAGGTTTATGAAGACCTGTGAGGCGTTTATCAGGACCCAGGAGTAGCCATAGGCGTAGCACATGCCGGGCCCGGCGATAAAGGTCCCCGCGCTCGCCATGCCACCGGCGATGATCAGGGCGACCACGATGCCGCCGAGCCCGCGGCCCGCGGTGTAAAACTCCTCCTCGTACTTGGCGATCGGAACCTTCTCGACAATGCGGTACGACCAGATCCCGATAGCCAGCAGCACACCGGTGTAGGCCAGGAACGAAACCAACGCGAGGCTCATGGCGCCTCCTCGTCCCCGTCGGTGAGAGGAATGTCGGGAATCAGCTTCTCCACTATGGGAATCAGCACGACCACGAACACCGCCGGCACGATCAGACACGACAGCGCCGCCCACCGCGGCAGACCGAAGAGCAGGGGCTCGTTGCCGAACACGGCCGCCACCCCGATAATCGCCGCCAGGTACACGGAAAAAAAGGTCCACGACAGAACGAGACCACGCCGCGCGACTCGAATCCTCGGATCTTCTTCGAACTGTTGATCGGACATGATCAGGTCTCCATATTCCGGTCGCGTCCCTTTTCGTTTCTATGGCTCGGAAATCCGAGGAAACGGCACCGTGGCCATGTCGGCCCCGGTCACAGTGCCGTCGGCGTCTCGTTCGAAGCGGAGTTTCTCGTTACTGTACAGACCATAATCGGGGAATTTGAAGACACCGTCTCCGACCTCGGTCATCGGGTACTCGAAGTGCCACTCGACCCAACACCACAGATCGCCGTCCAGCACCGAGATCCGCATCACATTGTGGGGCCAGCCGTAGTCACCGACAAATGGCTGCCAATTGGCGGGGACGCTGAGATCCGGTGTGTAATCTCGGACCCGCTCGTACTCACGACCGCCGGCCTCGAAACCGATGACCTCCCCTCCCTTATCCTTTTTGAACTTGACCGATGTCCCAAGAGATCTGCGGCCGTCCGAGATGAACGACCCGTCGGCAAGCGGGCGATAGATGGTCGTCATTCCGTCGATTTGGGCGCGCAGCACCCCATCTTCCACCCTCAAGAACGCCGGCCTCCCCTCGGACAGGTAACTGCCCTCGCAGGCCTCGAGCTGGGATGCGGGGAGATCCACCACCTCCGGCAACGGCTCGACACCGGCGCCGGTCCTCTTGTCGAGCATGAGTCGCAGAGCCTGGGTCGCGATCTTAGTGTCTGGCCCGATGGCGAGGTCCACATCGTTGAGTACCACCACCGCCAGCTTGTCGTCGGGAAGCGCCACGAACAACGAGGTGAAGCCGTAGATGCCGCCGGCGTGCTGCACCAGTCTTCGGACGTCGAGATCGCCGAGTGAGAATCCTATGCCGTATCGCCGGCCTCCGTCGGCTGTCGGGAACTGCGGCGTCATCATTTCTGCAACGGTCTCCGGCGACAGGACCCGCGTGTCGCCCGCCATCCCTTCATTGAAGAACATCATGTTGAACCTCGACAGGTCGCCGACCGTCGAGTAGAGGTTGCCGGCCGCCAGATCGCCGAGGTCGAAGACCGGCGCCAGAAAGTACCCGCCGTCGAAGCCGATCATGAAGGCATCGGCGAGATTGCGGCGGATAGCATCCCGGTCCCGCAGAAACGAGCTCGAGGTCATTCCGACCGGGTCGAGGATGTTGTCCTTCATGTATTGGGCGAACGGCACGCCCATGACCCGCTCGAGCGCGAGGGCTGCTATGGGCGCACCCATGTTCGAGTACTTGGTGGTGGAGCCTACCGGGTGGATGAGCTCGGTGCCGATGATGCTCCTCACCGTCTCCTCGATACCGGGAAACGATGTGTCGAAGTAATGACCTACCGGCGACTCCCTCAGAATCCCGGCCCGGTGGGTGAGCAGGTGGCGCAGGGTGATCGCCTGCTCGGAGTCGAATGGATCCTCGAAGACAAGCTCCGGTATGTAGTCGGTGATCGGCGCGTCCAGGTCGACCAGCCCGCGCTCGGCGGCCTGCGCCACCGCGGTTGCGGTCACCACCTTGGAGATGGAACCTACACGGTAAACGGTGTTCTCCGACGCCGGTACACCGTCGGCGTTCTGGGTGCCAAACCCCCGCTGCCAGACGATCTGCTGGTCGTTCACCAGCGCGATGCTCAGGCTGGGGATATCCAGACGCGCGGTCTCCACCTCGATGAGCTCGGTCAGCTGCACGATGACGTCGTCGTATGGTCCCTCCTCGACCGGTGCGGGCGCGCACGCCACGACGCCGACAAAAACAAGAAAGATCGGGATGAGACTGTGTATTCTCATGGTTCCTCCAATATCACGTTGTCCGAACACTTGGACTACTCACCGGTCCAACCCGGCCCGCGCACCACACGGCCCGGCGTAGCACCGGTATGTTCGCCGTCCGCCAGCACGTGTTCGCCGTTGACGAAGACGTGGACCATCCCGGTGGCGTACTGATGGGGGTTCATAAAGGTGGCATGATCCTGGATGGTCTCCGGGTCGAAGGCCACCACGTCGGCGAAGAAGCCCTCCTGCAACCGCCCCCGTCGGTCGATCCTGAGATTTTCCGCCGGCAGCGCGGTCAGTTTGCGGATCGCTTCTTCGAGCGGGATCAACTGCTCGTCGCGGACATACCTCCCCACGAGACGGGCAAAGCTGCCGTAGGCCCGGGGGTGGGCGCTGCTCTTGAGGAACACGCCCTCGGGGGCCATCGAAGCTTCATCCGAGTTGAAACTCACCCACGGTAGGGTGATCGCCTTGCGGACGATGTCCTCGGACTGGCTGAAGTACACAGTCGTCACCCGGCTATTGTCTTCGACGATCAGGTCCATTGCGGTGTACCGCGGATCCGCGCCTCGCATCTCGGCCACCTCGGCCAGCGTCTTGCCGGTCAGCGGCTTGAGTTCGTCAGTCTTGAAACCCACCAGCAGGATGCGATCGGGAGAACCGGTTCCGAGATACATGTTTTCCCACAGGTCCGACTCCTCGAGCATCTCGTCGGCGACCCTCTTCCGAAGGGCTGGGTCCTTCAACCGCTCGAGCGAGGCTTCGAAACCGCCCTCCTGGACCCACGGCGGCATGGTGGCGTTGAGCCCGGTAGCTCCCGCCGGATAGGTGTAGATGTCGGCGGTGATGTCGAACCCCTCGGCCCGTGCGCGATCGATCATCGCCACCGCCTCGTCAAACAGCGGCCAGTTGGCCTGACCCGACGACTTCAGATGGTAGATCTCGGCCCTGATGTCCGCCTCGCGGGCGATGGTGAGGAGCTCGTCGATCGCCTCCAACATCTTCGAACCCTCGCTCCGCAGGTGCGAGATGTACATGCCGTCGTACTCCGCCGCCACCTCGGCCAGGGCGATGAGCTCATCGGTCTCGGCGAAGCTGCCCGGCGGGTAGATCAGCGCCGAAGCCACACCCAGGGCGCCCCCCTCCATGGCTTGGCGAACCAGGGCCCGCATCTTGTCGAGCTCTTCCGGGGTCGGCGCGCGGTCCTCGTGGCCGATCACGTAGGCCCGCGGGTTGGCGGCGCCGATGAAGGATGCCACGTTGGGCGACACGCCCCGCCGTTCGAGAAACTCGAGGTACTCGGCGAGGGTGGTCCACTCGACGTCGTAGCGGATGTCGGTCTGACGCTCGACCATGCCTGCGACACGCCAAGTTGTGTGAACCCACACCACTTACACCCAGCAACCCATCGGGACAACATCCTGCGTGGAACCTGTCCCCCTGCCCTCAACGCGGCCAAAACGCATTGCCAGAATGGTCACCCCTTTGCGACGATAATGCTTGACCACTTTTTCGAGGTAGTCATGATCGTTGCTTTGGCCGTCATGTAGCGCAATCACGAGCTTAAGTTCCTCGGGTCGTTGCAACAGCTCGATA
>SDBV01004619.1_pt1 | contig 19709 bp, 13 predicted proteins | sample 2277081 | NCBI WGS metagenome assembly SDBV01 (sample SAMN10402039, study PRJNA504765) | marine sediment metagenome | isolation source: marine sediment core GS10_PC15, 223 cmbsf | place: Arctic Ocean: Southern Knipovich Ridge | collected 2010
GGAGCATCAGGGGGAGTTTTGATTGTTACCGGGGTGACAAGGGAGGTATCAGACTTGCAACCGTCTGCAGTCTGGGTTTGTACATAATAATTTCCTGCAGTTTTTATGCGAATTGTTTTTGTTGACTCCCCGGTTGACCATATATAATTGTCCCCGTCACTTGAGGTTAGATCGACACTGTCTCCGGGACAGATATCTGTATCGCCCGATGCCAGCATGGTTGGGGTTGCTGGTTTTGGATTCACAGTTACTGGTTCTGCGTCAGAAGGTTCACTTGCGCAACCAAATTCGTCTATAACATTAACTGTGTAGCTGCCGGTAGTTTTAGCATAGATGACCCGGGTAGTTTCACCGTTTGACCATTGCCATGAGAAACCGGCTGATGAACTTAATTGCACGCTGTCACCTTCACAAAAAGTGGTGATACCTACTGTGGTTATGTCAGGTTTTATGGGTTTGGCTATTACGGTAATATGAATACTGTCCATTCCAACTGCAGCGTTGGTTTGATCTGTAACGGTGACCTTATACCAGGTATCTGCTGCAGGGGAGGCCACTGGATTGGCAATTTCATCATCACTTAATCCCCCGGCAGGTGTCCAGACAAAATTATAGGGACCCGTACCCTCAACTGTAGTGGAGATGTTTGCAGATGCTGTTCCGCAATCGCTTATTGTATCTGTACTGGTTGAAACACTTACATTAATGTCATTGTTTAATATTGTGTAGGTATGAATCGAGTCCGCTGAGAGTATCAGTCCGGGGTCCGGATCTGAAAGCCTGATATAGAAATCCTCATCAGGTATTTCCACTATAGTGTCATCAACAATCTGGGGCTGGATGTTGACGGTTTTTATTCCTGCAGGGAAGACAGCTGAACCTGGATTAAGGAGGTAGTCCACCCCGCCTCCGGTTGCTGTGCCATCGATCGCTCTGAAAACAACACTTATTTCTTCATTTACTGCATAATTCAGAGAAACCTCGATATTCGGGAATTCAACGGATTCAAGTGCTTCAGAGGAGTCCTGTGTAAAACTAACCTGAGGCATAATCGTCCCGATCGTTATATATACATTGTCAATCAGGTTTACGGAATTGGCTACATAATCATTGTCCACTTTGACAAGGGGAATAGCTTGAGCTCCAGAACTGAAATTCCCATCCGCATCGGTCCACAAAGCATAGTTATTGAATCCTGGAAGCAGGTCCGGAAGAATAGAATCGCTTAATGTGATGGTAAGAGAACCCGGATCTCCTGTAATGTCTACCCTCCATTCCCTTTCGATACGTTTGACATTGGGATCATTGTTTGGCCGCTCTGTGCTTGTCCAGCTGGTTATGTCGCCGTTGTCATGCCCGAACATCAGAAATTCCCCGTCATCAAGATTTGTTGGATTCCCGATGGCCAGGGTTTTTGCAGACTGAGCTTCTGTATGTTGGTTACTGGGATTAACCTGTCCAATCCCGGACACATCATATTTGTGTCCGGGTTTGTGTGAAAACCGGTCAGTTGTTATACTCAAACCATATTTGGCAGCCAGGAAATTTTCAACGATGATTTTTTGTGCTGAATTCAGTATCTGCTTATAAATGATGAACTCTGCAATATCTCCCCCGAAGAAGTTTGTTGTATTCCGGCTGGAACCCAGTCTAAGTGACCCGTCTGTCACGACCGAAGTAATGTAATCGGCAGGGGACTGTGCAGTTTCATTAATATATAATTCATGGTATGTGGAGGCAATGTTATGAACTGCATGAAGCAGGTACGGAGTGTGGGTGTTTAGTGTGGGACCATACCATTCAGAATTATTCGTGTAGGCGTAATAAAGGCTATCTGCATCCCTGCTAATACTAACAGTTTTGTCATCACTTATCTCGTCTCCCATACTTATCAGATAATCATCCGCACCGGCATCTGTGAATTTGCTGACTGTAAACAGGGTCAATGGTGCAGAAAGTGTGCTGAGTTCTGCCATCATATAGTCATCTGATCCATCATATGTGATTGAGGGCATACTATTAATTCCATTGTTGGATAGCAATGGCTGTTGTCCTCCGGCAGCCTGAACAACATGATTCTGATTTCCGCTCTGGTCTTCCCAGGTCTTTATGCCTTCCCCGTTGGAGGCCGCCGCATCACTACTGTTCAAAGTTCCTAAATCGGCACGGAGCCATATCACATTGGTGCTGTCATCACCGACTCCTCCAGGACCTGTATGTCCCTCGATCTCAGCAGTGGGATCAGATGCGCACATTCCGAATGTTCCGCTTTTGGCCTGGTCTCCATACATCCGGATATAGACAGTGTCTCCTATGGAAAGTCCTGGTATGGAAGATGATTCCAGAATAGCTGTTGGCATACCGATGGAATCCTCAATACATGCAAAGCGGGTGAGTCCAGCGCAACTACTTCCTCTGAAAAGATCCATAACTGCCCATTCCAGGGTCCCGGTAAAAGATTCAATCTTCAGTGTTCCGGAGGATGGGACTACTGCTGTGAACCATACATCCCCACCGAAATACGGATGACAGGGACCAGGATAAGATCCTGTTGAAAAGGCTCCCTTGTTTGAAAATACCTGTGGTGTGCAAACATTCCCTGCCTGTAAATATTCCGCTCCGCAGGGATCATTATTTGTAGGAGGTGGAATCGCGTAGATTTCTGCCTGCCATCCCTCATGTGTCAATGCATCCCCATTTGTGATCATTGTGATGCGGATGCAACCATTCTGTGAGGTAAGGCTGAATTCAGGAGTATCATCATTGTAGACATTATAATGTACACTCGGATCGTAACGTGCTTTAATATAATCCCAGTCTGCATAGGGTCCCGGTAATGTTTCTCCCCCATAATGTGTTTTAAATCCTGTGAATTCAAGGGTTAAGGGGTTGGGATTGCCATCCGTTGTACAGAAATACACATCCCAGTCTGCATCTTGATCATAGTTTGAAGTATACCCGTCATCCCAGAAAGTACCGGAATTTGTAAAAACAGTATCCCCGGTGCCGGCAAACCCATGTCCAAGAAAATAGTCAGCTGTATCCTGTCCGGTAACAGTGGATACACCAAGGACTATTAGTCCCATGGAGATAAGTAGGATTTTTATTTTTTTCACCGTCTTCATTATTAGGGCTATTGACAGTTGGCTCGTAATACCAAAGTTAAAATTTATCGCTCTTGTCGGCCCTGTGTTTTGACAAATAATAATATATTTTTGACTATATGTGCATAATTCAGGAGTCAATACTCCTTTATTCCTGATTCAGGTTTTCCTGATTCTGCAGAAAGTTGCATATTATCTATATTTGTGAATTGTTTGGCAAATTTTTGATTAATGTCTTTAATGAAGATTCTCAGGATCATAATACTCATATTTATCGCAGTCCCCAAACCGGGATTCTCCCAGGACACAGCTTTGGAAAAACTGCAAAATCTGGAAAGCTCTAATCCTGATATTATTACCCAAGCTGATACTTTAATTGAAACTGTTCGGGATTCCGGTATTATTCACCAGGCTGATACTGTAATCGAAACTTCCAGAGATCTTGATAGTCCCTATCTAGCAGATACAGTGCTGATTGCCGGTATGGATACATCCTATTTCCTGTCAGGAGATCCCGAATCTAACCTTTTGCGGGCAACGGAATTCGGGCAGTTCGAAGTAGTCAGAATGCTTGTCGAGAGGGGTGTCCATGTTGATGCCTCTACCTATGAAGGGGTTACATCCCTGATGTATGCATCGCAAAATGGTGACATCCAGATCATGAAATACCTTATCGGGAAGGGGGCGAATGTGAATGACACTCCCTGGAACGGGGTAACTGCGCTTCTTGGTGCAGTTAGAACGGAACAATTTGAGGCAGTTTCTTTATTGCTTGCATCAGAGGCCAAAATAAACGCAAAAGATGAATTTGATCTTACTCCGCTGATGCATGCCGCTGCATACAATTATCCGGAGATCACGGAGTTACTTATTGAAAATGGAGCTAATCTTGAGGACAGGGACTTTCATGGTTCCCGACCCCTTATGATGGCAGCATATTATAATTGCATTGAATCTGCTGACATATTACTGGACAAGGGAGCGGATGTGGATGGAAAGGATACTTTCGGATTTACACCACTTATGGTTGCAGCCCAGCATGGGGATTATGACATGGCCTGGCTACTGCTCGATAAGGGAGCCAATCCGGCTCTAAAGAACCAGGGGGGATATCATGCCATGGCATTTGCCGTGATGAAGGAGGATGAAGATTTAGTAGAGCTGCTTCTGGAAAGCGGTGCTGATATTAATCAGCCTGTCAATGTTTCAACAAATTCATTCAGCCTGGCCGAAGAAGCAAAAAATGAAAAGATGATTGCTTACCTCACAGAGAATGGTGGAAAGCCCAATCGAAAACCGGAAATATCAGAGATAAGGGCTGGAATGGGACTGAACTTTAATGCAGATGATTTTATGGTTGGATTTTCTGCTGGTGTTTCAGAGAACAAATATGATATGTACCTGACGACGGGATTTATACTCCGACCCTCACATGTTCGTGTACTTCGCCCTGAAAATGATACCCTGTCATTCCAGCTCTGGGAAAAAAGATTTCTCTGGCCAATTACCATTGGAAAAAATTTTACATTCAGGAAAAAGGGAACTGCTTCAGCAGCATTTCGAATTCACCTGACCGGAGCCTATACCTGGGGAAATTACCGTGGATCTGCGCTAAAACCGGATCCACAATATGTATTGATTCCCGGAGCCGGTCTGGTATGGAGAGATAGGTACTTTGGGATATCTTTTGATTACCAGTACCTTCCTGTGAAGGTTCATGATATAACCAGGCACAGGTTCACCCTGGCAATTTTGGGTTTCTATGATATCAGGTCACGTATTAAATATACACGTAAGGACATCTCATGGTTCTGATATGAAAAGATACATTAAATATGGAATTGTATTACTGGCCCTCGCATTTGTAGGAGCCTGTGAAGAGTACCTCGGTCCCACAGTAGATTGCGATGATTGTTTCTATGAAAAGCCTGATAGTGCAGACTTGGTGATCCACCTTACTATTAATACAACTCATCCTGAGGTCCCAATTGTACTTTACAGGGGAAATGTTGAGGACAATCAGGTAGACTGGATTGACACGGCAAGGGAGACACCCTATTACCTGTATTCAAAGGTTGGGCAATTGTATTCCGTATCCGCCGAATACAAGGTTGATGGAAAAACCATTGTGGCAATTGATGGCGATGGCATGCAGGCAAAACATGTTTCGGATGCCTGTGATTATGAATGCTGGGTGGTTACAGGAGGCTACCTTAAGGCAGAGCTTAAATTTGAGTGAGCAACCAACTCACAATTTCCGCCTAAGTGTACTGAATTTAAATGTTTAACTCTGAAGTATTAGACTTATTTCTTATATTTATTACAAGTAACCGGATAATTCTCAAGGGCAATGGAGCGATACACCGATACCCAACTCATGGATGGGATATTGCATTCTGACAGCCAAGTGATTAACTTCATTTATAAGAAGTTTTATGGAAAAGTTGAGAGTTTTCTTGTCGGGAAAGGCGGCAATCCTGAACATTTAAAGGATGTTTTCCAGGAAGCGATGTTTGTTATTTACAAGAAGGTAAACGATAAGGGACTTATTCTTACCTGTTCTTTCTCGACCTATCTTTTTGCGGTTTGTAAAAACATCTGGATGCATGATCTGAGAAAGAACCGTTACCAGACAATAGAAGACTCAAGCCTGGATGTACTAACCGAGGAAGTTGAGCAGGATGAAGACATGCAGGACAATCTTAAAGCCCTATACAGATTCCATTTCAGCAAGCTCAGCGAGGATTGCCAGAAGCTGCTCCAAATGCATTTCAACCGGGTTCCCCTGGCAGATATTCAGCAATCTTTCGGATATAGTAGTGAACATTATACCTCAGACCGCAAATACAGGTGTAAGCAAAGCTTGTATAAAAGAATTATAAATGATCCAAAATACAAGAAGATTTTAGCAGATGGATGAGTTGAAAATAATACAATATCTCGATGGTGAAATGACCGGGAAAGAATTAGAGAAATTTGAAGAGGCGGTCAGGATGAATCCCACTCTGGCAGAAGAAGTTAGCAGATACAGGGAGATCCAGGGACTTGCAATGAAATTATTGTCGGATCAGGATACTGAAATGGAAAAGGAAATATCTGAGGCTGTAGAAGATTATAAAAGGGATCCCCAGTCATACGGGAACATTCCGGAAGATTACCGGGAAAAATTAATGGATGCAGAGAGGGAGCTGCACAGAAGCGGGGAACAAACGGGTTCTATCCTGATGATACGCAGGATCTGGTACAGTGCTGCAGCCCTTGTAATAATTGCGCTTGCAATATCCGTTCTGGTATTTAAGCCTTTTTCCACCATTCCTCCGGGTGAGGTCTACGCTCAATACTTCAGCAGCTTTAGTCGAACAGATGAAATTATTGAAATCGCGAGGGATGATAATGATTATATATTTGCAACCGAAGTTTATGAGGCCGGTGATTATGAAAGGGCTGCGGCATTATTTGAACTACTTGCAGACAGCAGTGGACTGAGATCCTGGTCGTTGTTTTATGCAGGAAGCTCGTATATGTTACTCAACCAGACAGATAAAGCAATTGAATATTTTCAGTCTGCTTTGGATGAGCCGGGTGATGAGGTCATTTCACCGGCACACTGGCATCTGGCCCTCTGCTACCTTAAACAGGGAATGCCGGAAATAGCCAGGGAACATCTGATTTTGTTATCGGATGATCCGGTATACCGGAAAGATGCAAACAGGATACTGAAACTGTTGAAGTAGACTGTTCCTGTACACTTGTTGATTTCATTTTCCCTTATTGAACCCTATTCTGTTAAGATTTTGCTATTTTTATCCCAAAGCGATCCCTGAACATGCCGTCTTTCCCATTCTATAAGCAATTAGACGCAATGGATTGCGGGCCCACCTGCCTGCGGATTATTGCCAGATACTATGGCAAAACCTATACGCTTAAGACCCTGCGCAGCAAGAGCTACTTATCCCGCGACGGAGTTTCCATGATGGGTATCAGTGAAGCCGCAGAATCTATCGGGTTTCGGACAATGGGGGTCTCACTGACCCCTGATCAGCTTTTCAGCAGTACACCCTTTCCATTAATAGTCCATTGGAAGCAAAACCATTTTGTTGTCGTTTACAAGGTAAAAAAGGATAAGGTGTTTGTATCCGATCCGGCATTTGGACTTGTAAAATATTCCAGAGAGGAATTCCTGAAGAACTGGATTTCCATTCAGAAAGATGGTGAGAGCAAGGGATTGGCTCTTTTAATTGAAACAACTCCGGATTTCTATGCGGAGGAGGGCGAAAAGATTGATAAATCAAGCTTCCGATTCCTTTTATCATATCTGAAGCCACATAAAAAATTTATAAGACAGCTTATCCTTGGCATGTTGCTGGGGAGTCTTCTTCAATTATTGTTCCCATTCCTAACCCAGTCGATTGTTGACATTGGCATCAATAACCAGGATATAGGATTCATATACCTTATTCTGATTGCACAGCTGGTATTATTTGTCAGCAGGATGTCGGTAGATTTCATCAGGGGCTGGATACTTCTGCATCTCAGTACCCGGATGAACATTTCCCTTATCTCTGATTTCCTTATAAAACTGATGAGGCTTCCCCTGGGATTTTTTGATATTAAGCTGATAGGGGACATACTGCAGCGGATCGGAGACCAGAGAAGGATAGAGAACTTCCTGACCTCTTCATCCCTCAATATCTTATTTTCTCTTTTCAACCTTGTAATATTCGGCATCGTTCTGGCCATTTACAGCTGGAAGATCCTCCTACTGTTCGTGGTCGGATCGGCATTGTATTTTGCATGGCTCAGTATTTTTATGAAGAAACGCAGGCAGCTGGATTTCAAACGTTTTTCAAGTCTGTCAGAGAACCAGAGTAAACTGATCCAGTTGATAAGCGGAGTCCAGGATATCAAACTTTACCAGGCCGAAAGACAAAAACGCTGGGAATGGGAAAATATTCAGGGGGCACTTTTTAAGGTGAATATAAAGTCTCTCGCTCTTACACAGTACCAGGAGGCCGGTGGTGTGTTTATCAACGAGACCAAGAATATCCTGATCACATTTCTGGCAGCCACAGCCGTTATCCATGGTGATATGACACTGGGAATGTTGCTTGCTGTATCTTATATTCTGGGACAATTGAACTCGCCCATTGAACAGATGATCCACTTCATGCACATGACCCAGGATGCAAAGATCAGTATGGAGAGATTGGGTGAGATTCATAAAGAGGAAAATGAAGAAAAAGAGGACTTAACTGAAATGATCATGATGCCGGAAAGCAAAGACCTGCTAATCAGGGATTTGTCTTTCCGTTATGAGGGACCGCATTCCAGGAACGTACTTGACGGGGTCAATCTTGAAATTCCGGCTGATAAAGTAACTGCTGTTGTAGGTGTGAGTGGCAGTGGTAAGACAACCCTGATTAAATTGCTGCTATCGTTTTATGAACCGGTTGAAGGAGAGATAAGGGTAGGGGATACCATGTTGCTATCCCTTAGTCCCCAGCAGTGGAGACGCCGATGCGGGGTGGTAATGCAGGATGGATTTATTTTTTCCGATACGATAGCTAAAAATATTGCACTGGGAGAAGAATATATAGATACAGACCGCTTGCTCCATGCAGTTAGAATGGCCAACATCAAAGATTTTATCGAGTCCCTTCCGATCGGTTATAATACCAAGGTGGGGAGTGGGGGACAATCGCTCAGCGGGGGAGAGAAACAACGGGTACTTATCGCCAGAGCAATATACAAGCAACCGGATTTCCTGTTTATAGATGAAGGGACCTCCTCTCTGGATGCAGAGAATGAAAAAGTAATCATTGACAACCTGCAGGATTTTTTCAAAGGCCGGACAGTCATTGTTGTAGCACACAGATTAAGTACCGTTAGACATGCAGACCAGATTGTGGTACTTGATGGTGGAAAGATAGCTGAGATTGGCCGGCACGATGATCTCATAAAGAAAAAAGGAAGTTATTATAATCTTGTGAAAAACCAGCTTGAACTGGGTACATAAAATGCCTGAAAACGAAGCAAATAAGATTGAAATTCGCAGTGAAGAGATCCAGGATATACTTGGACAGGTACCCCATTGGATCGTTCGCTGGGGAATCATTGTAATCCTGTTCACAGTTGTGGTTCTACTTGCCGGAAGCTGGTTCTTCACGTATCCGGATATTATACGCGCAGAGATAATTGTAACGACAGAAAATCCTCCTGCTACACTTGTGGCAAGAACCAGTGGACAGATTGAAAGCCTTTTTGTTGCAGATAGCCAGTATGTCCAATCCGGAACTCCGCTTGCTGTTATTGAAAATCCAGCTTCTTATTCCGATGTGATCAGTCTGAAGTTTGATGTCGAAGAAATCAGGACTACATTAACAAGGCTGGAAGAGGATGATGCGATTTCACTGAACAATAATTATTCGCTGGGTGATATTCAGACCGTCTATGCCGAATTTGTCAACCGGTACCAGGAATTCTACCAGTTCCTGGACCTTGATTACCATGCCATGACTATTCGATCCAAAAATGAAGAGATTCACAGGTACAGGGAACTCTCAAACCGGCAGAAAAGTCAGAGTGGTATCCTGAAGCAGGATTATGAACTTGCAAGAAGGCAGTACAACCGGGACTCAATTATTTTTGCCCAGGGACTTAGTGCCGAGGCGGATATTGAACGTTCTCTACAGGCCAAACTTCATAAGGAGTTGAGTTTTGAGGAATCAAATGCAAAAATATCTGAAACCGAAATTCTTATTTCACAGTTAAACCAGCAGGTACTTGACCTCGAATTGACGGGAAGAGACGAAAATGAGAGGAAACAGGCAGATATCCGTCAATCCTTTGAGAATCTCAATGCACGGATCGATATCTGGGAGCAAAAATACCTGTTGCAGGCCCCAATTGAGGGAATTGTTTCATTTACCAGCTATTACAGCGAAACTCAGAATGTAAGGACAGGTGATAAGGTCATGACTGTGGTGCCAACCAATCGGGGGGAGATCATAGGAAAGATACAACTTCCTGTCGAAGGATCCGGGAAGGTCAAGATTGATCAGAAGGTCAACATCCAGTTTGCCAGCTTTCCTCACCTGGATTATGGAATGGTCGGGGGGAAAATCCGCACAATAAGTCTTGTTCCCAATGACCAGCTATATGCCGTAGAAGTTGAGCTGCCGGATGGACTAAGAACCTACTATGATATTGAAATTCCTTTCAACCAGGAAATGTTGGGAAGGGCAGAGATCATTACTGAAAACCTCCGTCTGATCGAACGGTTATTTTCACCTATCCGTTCCATGCTGTCGGAACAAAAGGAGGCCCGATAAGGTTTGGGACTAATAGTTCCAAACCTTCTCAGATATATTGATTCAGGATGGACTCATAAAGTTCCTGCTTGCCACTTATTTGTTCGGGTTCCCCATTTCTGAGGGCAAGGTCACGCAAATCCTCAAGGCTAAGTTTTCCTGCCGCAAAAGCAGCACCGTTGCCGTTGCCAAATGAGGCATATCTTTCATTTCTGAGTTTCAGGAAGTCCGAATCCGTCCGTATTCTGTCTGCTGCAATCAATGCCCTTGCAAAAGCATCCATACCGGAGATATGTGATATAAAGATGTCTTCAAGATCTGTGGAATTCCTTCGTGTTTTTGCATCGAAATTCACGCCTCCTGATTTAAATCCTCCCGAATCAAGAACAACCAGCATTGCTTCCACAAGTTCGTAAACATTGATTGGGAACTGATCGGTATCCCAGCCATTCTGGTAGTCTCCACGGTTGGCATCCATACTCCCCATCATACCTGCATCCGCAGCAACCTGGAGATCGTGCTGGAATGTGTGTCCCGCCAGCGTTGCATGATTCACCTCTACATTGAGTTTGAAATCATCGGCCAGGCCAAACTTGTTCAGAAAACCTATAACCGTTGCTGCATCGAAGTCATACTGATGCTTGCTGGGCTCCATTGGTTTGGGTTCGATAAGGAAAGTTCCCTTGAACCCCTGTTTCCTTGCATAGTCCCGCGCCATACCCAGGAAACGGGCCATGTGCTCAACCTCTCGCTTCATATCTGTATTCAGAAGTGACATATAGCCCTCGCGGCCGCCCCAGAATACATAATTTTCTCCACCAAGTTCCAGAGTCGCGTCAATGGCGTTTTTTACCTGTGTGCCTGCCCATGCCACAACTGAGAAATCCGGATTTGTCGAGGCACCATTCATATACCTTTTGTGTGAAAATAGGTTGGCCGTTCCCCATAATAGCTTTACACCCGAATCTGCCTGTTTTTGTTTTGCATAATCCACGATTGTCTGCAGTCGCTTCTCAGATTCGGTGATTGTATGACCCTCATCAATGAGATCAAAATCGTGAAAACAATAAAAGGGGATACCCATCTTGGTGATAAATTCAAAAGCGGCATCCATTTTCTCTTTTGCATTCAGTATGGGATCCGGCTGAAGTGACCATGGGAATACCTTGGTGCCGGGACCGAAAGGATCTCCACCAGTTCCTGTAAGAGTATGCCAGTAGGCCACTGCGAAACGGAAATGATCCTTCATGGTTTTGCCTGCGATGACATGGTTTTCGTCATAATATTTGTAGGCCATGGGATTTTTGGAGGGGGTTCCTTCAAATTTGATTTTCCCTATACCTGGAAAGAATTCTTTGTCCCCTGTCAGATAATCCATTGATGTATGTTTTAGTATTTAGGAATGTATAGTTATAGATGAATTAAGCCAGTGCTTTTTCGAGCTCTGCAAGCCAGGCCTGATAGGCATCCATGTACTGGTCGCTTTCATTAACGGATGGTTCGATGACCTTGAGTTTCTTAAGATTGCTAAAAGCATTTTCGAACCCGGAATAATAACCGCATCCAAGTCCCGCGCCCTTGGCAGCTCCCTGGGATCCGTCGGTGTCATACAATTCTATTACTGCTCCTGTTAGCCCGGCCAGAGATTCACGGAATATGGGACTGAGGAACATGTTTGTGTGTCCTGCCCTGATAACAGAAGGTTGAATACCTGTGGTCTTCATGATCTCCATACCGTAATTAAATGCAAATACTACTCCTTCCTGAGCAGCTCTGATTATGTATGCGTTGGAATGGATGTTAAAATTCAGGTTGCCAAACGAACTGCCCAGGTCCCGGTTATTCAGCATCCGCTCGGCACCATTCCCAAAAGGAAGAACAGTCAATCCTTTAGCACCAATAGGTACTCCGGCTGCCAGCTGGTTCATCTCATCGTAGTCAATGTCTGAAAAAACCATGTTCCTCTTCAGCCAGCTGTAGAGAATCCCGGTACCGTTGATACAAAGGAGAACTCCAAGACGGGGATCATCCTTTGAATGATTGACATGGGCAAAAGTATTGACCCGGGAAGCAGGATCATATTTTATCTCATCGCTGACACCATAAACTACACCTGAGGTTCCTGCCGTTGCTGCGATCTCACCAGGATTCAGTACGTTCAGTGAGAAAGCATTGTTCGATTGATCCCCTGCCCGGTAAGTTACCGGGATGCCGGGCTTGAGTCCGAGTTCCTCACCAGCCTTACTGCTTAACCTTCCCTGTTCTGAGAAAGCAGGCATAACATCAGGAATCAGGTCCCTGTCAATTCCGTAATGATCGAGCAGGAAAGAACCCAGCTCATTCTTTTCAAAATCCCAGAATATTCCCTCTGAAAGTCCGGACACTGTGGTAGTGACAATATCGGTCATTCTCAGAGCAATATAATCTCCGGGCAGCATTATCTTATGTGTCTTTTCATATATTTCAGGCTGGTTCTCCATAACCCATTTCAGCCTGGATGCTGTGAAGTTGCCCGGTGAATTCAGCAGGCTGGAAAGGCATCGCTGGCTGCCAATTTCCGTAAATGCCTTATCGCCTATCTCAACTGCCCTGCTGTCGCACCATATAATGGAAGGTCTCAGAACCTTATAATCTTTATCAACCATGACAAGCCCGTGCATCTGGTAGGAGATACCTATCGCTATGATCTGATTGGTATCCGCGTCTGATTGCTTAAGGACATCAAAGGTTGCCAGCTTTAGATTTTGCCACCAGGTATCTGGATCCTGTTCAGCCCATCCTGCTTCAGGGGCATTGATCTCCATTTCAGTTTTGGGATAAAAAGCTGAGGCCAGAACGGTGCCGGATTCTGCATTGAGGATACTGGCTTTTACCGATGAACTTCCGAGATCATATCCAATGAGCAACATAAAACAATCTGATTTATTAACTAGCTATTGAGGCTCAGTAAAAATAAACAATCCATGATAACTGGCAAAGATCAACGAAGATCTGGGACTTGTTCAAATATAATGAAAATAGCCCTGCAGTATTCCATATTACTGCAGGGCTATAAGTCTATTAAAATAGGTTTTCCTAAAGGTCTACCTTCTTCATTTTTGGTGCTATCAGGTTCATAAGAACCCAGGCAAGAATATAGGCCGAACCTGAAATGATAAACAGGGTACGGTATCCGATCTCGATATGTCCTTTGCCTTCCCAAAATTGCAGCATGATGCCTGTAAAAGATGCTACCAGCATACCACCAACGGAACCGGCAAAACCTCCGATACCAGTAACGGATGCTACAGCTCTTTTAGGAAACATATCAGATACGGTTGTGAATATATTTGCAGACCAGGCCTGGTGGGAGGCAGCAGCAATACTAATTAATGTAATGGCTCCCCAGAAACTAATTCCTTCAGACTGGGCAAATACGATGGGGATTACCAGAATGGCAAAAAGCAGCATTGATCCTGACCTTGCCCTGTGCACTTCCCATCCCTTTTTAATAAGGTGGGATGACAACCATCCGCCGAATATACTTCCAACGGTAGTCGCTGAATAGATAACAACAAGTGGCAATCCGAACTCCGTGATGCTGAGTCCCCTTACATCCGCAAGCCAGGCCGGTATCCAGAAAAGGTAGAACCACCAGATGGGATCGGTAAGGAATTTACCTACAAAGAAAGCCCATGTCTGGCGATATTTCAGCAACGTCAGCCATGGAATAGATTCCTTTACCTCATCTTCCTGGTCGCTTTTAATATATGCCAATTCTGCTTCTCCAAGCCTTTTTTGTTTTTCCGGGATCTCGTAAAATATAAACCAGAAAATAAGCCATATAAGTCCCACAGCACCAGTGGCAACAAAGGCCATCTGCCATCCCCAATTGATTGCAAGCCAGGGAACAACAAGGGGTGCAACTATGGCTCCTACATTTGTTCCGGAATTAAACAGTCCAGTCGCAAATGCCCTTTCTTTTTTGGGAAACCACTCTGCAGTTGTTTTGATTGCGGCGGGAAAGTTACCGGCTTCTGTAAAACCAAGGGCTGCCCTTGCAATTCCAAATCCAATAGCTCCTCTGGATAATGCATGTGCCATTGCTGCCAGGCTCCATCCGATAAATGCAAAAGCATAACCGAGTTTGGTTCCAAGCTTATCGATCAGCCTTCCCACTACCAGCATACCAATGGCATAGGCAAATTGGAAAGCAGTTACAATAAATCCGTATTCTGCCTCACCGATCCCAAGGTCTGTGTCAAGCATAGGTTTAAGTATCCCGATAACCTGCCTGTCCAGGTAATTTACTGTCGTCGCAAAGAAAACCAGGGTACAGATGGTCCACCTGTACTTTCCAATTTTTTCATTTGCCTGAGTGAATTTGGTCTTCGTCATTTTTTGTAGTTTAGTTATTCAGTCTTTCAGTTGTTCAGTTTGATGTCTAAGATAGGATTTTTTCTTTTCTACTCAATATTTTTCTATTGCACCAGGATAAAAAAATGCAACTTAAAGAATATTCAAAATTCAAGCAAACGTTTGCGTTCATTTATACAAATTTATAATAAGCATAATTATCTGAAAAACAGAGTAATACAAAATTCACCAATAATTTATTTGCTTAAATATGCGCAAACGATTGCGTTTTTGTTTATATTTGTTTGCAACAGATGATGGTTAAGAAAGTAACGATTAAAGATATTGCAAGAGAGCTGGGGACTACAACTTCAACAGTCTCCAGGGCAATCAGTAATTCAGATGGCATTTCAGAGAAAAAGCGTAAGCAGGTACTGGCAAAGGCAAGGGCCATGGGTTATGAGCCGAATCTGTTTGCGAGACAATTGAGGCAGGGCGGTAGCCGGACAATTGGGCTTATCGTCCCGAGGATCAACAGGGTGTTTTTCTCTAATGTAATCCATGGTGTGGAGATTATTGCAAGGGAAAAAGGCTACAGTGTAATTATCTGCCAGTCTCATGAAAACAAGGTCAGGGAGGATGAAAATATAAAGACATTGATAAGCAATCATGTTGCAGGAATACTAATGTCCGTTTCAATGGAATCGGAGAAAGCAGATACGCATCTGGAAATCCAGAAGCGAAATATTCCCTTTGTCATGTTTGATCGTGTATTTGAAAAGCTGGATGCGAACAAGGTGCTGAATGATAATTTTCATGCTGCCCGCCAGCTGACTGAACACCTTATTGAACAGGGGTATGGAAGGATAGTGCATTTCGCGGGACCAGAAAATATTAATATTTACCGTGAAAGGTTGCGCGGGTTTCTTGCGGGACTGGAGAAACATGGTATAAATCCTGAAAAGGGACAGATCCTTGGCAATGTTCTTACCAAGGAAAAAGGACTTGAAGAAACCAACAGGTTGATCGAAACCTCCTATCCCTTCGATGCCATTTTTGCAGCCAGTGATTATTCAGCACTCGGAGCCCTGCTCAGTCTGAAAGAACACCGAATCGATGTACCCGGAATGGTTGGTGTTGCAGGATTTGCCAATGAACCCTTTACCGAATTGCTCGAACTGACAACGGTTGACCAGCAAAGTACTGAGATGGGAAAAACAGCTGCCAGGTTATTGTTTGAGGGTATAGAATCAATGCCTGACAAAACAAATAAGGAAATAGTAATCAAACCAGAACTTATAATTAGAAATTCAACATTAAAAACTGGATAATATGAAATTTAATGAGCGTTTTGCGGTTCATCCCGCAGATTTTCAATCGTACGACACGGAAATGATCCGTGAAGAATTCCTGGTGGAGGAGATTTTTCTAAAAGACGAAATCTCCCTGACTTACTCACTTTATGACCGATATATCGTGGGTGGAGCCTTTCCGGTGGACAAAGAATTGTCACTCGAAAGTTTCGAAAGCCTGAAAGCTGATGATTTCCTTGCAAGGCGGGAAATGGGTATCATAAATGTAGGTGGAAAGGGAGTTGTAAAAACTGCTGACGGAAATTATGAGATGAATTACAAGGAAGCCCTTTACCTGGGTAAGGAAACCACAGCCGTCATTTTTGCATCTGCAGATAAAAGCAGTCCCGCAAAATTCTACATTAATTCAGCCCCGGCACATAAGAAGTTTCCAAACAAATTGGTAACCCTTGAGGATGCAGAGGTTGTTGAGATGGGATCTCTTGAATCTTCAAATGCACGAACCATTAATAAAATGCTGGTTAACAGCATTGTAGAAACATGCCAGCTGCAGATGGGGATGACTGAACTTAAGCCCGGATCAGTCTGGAATACAATGCCTGTGCATACTCATAACAGAAGGATGGAAGCCTATTTTTATTTTGAGGTACCTGAAGACCAGGCAGTATGTCATTTTATGGGCGAAACGGATGAGACACGTCATATATGGATGCATAATGAGCAGGCCGTATTGTCACCCTCATGGTCAATCCACAGTGCCGCCGGTACATCCAATTATATCTTTATATGGGGAATGGCGGGAGAGAACCTCGATTACGGGGATATGGACATTGTACTGCCAACAGGACTTAAATAAAAACTAATTGAACGATGCAAAAACTATTTGACCTTAGCGGAAAAACCGCCCTTGTCACAGGTGGAACACATGGACTGGGAATGGCTATTTCCAAGGGACTGGCAGGAGCCGGTGCCCGAATCGTTATCAACGATATTATTCCGGAGAAACTTGAGAAAGCAAAATCGGAATACAAGGCCGACGGAATTGAGGTAGCAACCTATGTTTTCGATGTTACAAAAGAGGATGAAGTAAAGAAATTCATTCCTGTAATTGAATCCGAGGTTGCACCGATCGATATCCTGGTAAACAATGCAGGTATTATCAAGAGGATTCCATTTCTTGATATGGAAGCAAAGGATTTTACCGATGTGATTGACGTGGACCTGAATGGTCCTTTTATCATGTGCCGGTATGTGGCGGAAAGTATGGTTGCCCGGGGAAAGGGTGGAAAGATTATCAATATGTGTTCCATGATGAGTGAACTTGGAAGGAATACTGTCAGCGGATACGCTGCTGCGAAAGGCGGATTGAAAATGCTTACACGTAACCTGGCCACGGAGCTCGCCAAACATGATATACAGGTGAACGGGATAGGACCGGGTTATTATGCAACCGAACAGACTGCGCCGATACGTGTAGAGGGACACCCTTTCAATGAATTCATCATCCAGCGTACACCGGCCGGCCGCTGGGGTGAACCCGAGGAATTGCAGGGTACAGCTATTTTCCTGGCTTCAAAAGCCTCGAATTTTGTAAACGGGCATGTGCTTTATGTCGACGGTGGTATCCTTGCGACCATAGGCAAGCCAGCCAATGAGGAATAATTTATTACAAACCATAAACAGGAAACAAATGAAAGCAGCCGTTCTTGAACAATACGGAAAATTCCGGGTAGAGGAAAGAGATATTTCAGAGCCTGGCAGTGGACAGGTCCAGGTAGCCATATCACATGCAAGTATCTGCGGTACAGATATGCATATTTTTAAAGGCGATTTCCATCCACGAACACCCGTGCCTTTTATTCCCGGCCATGAAATGGCAGGGACGGTTGCGAAAACCGGTAGTGGTGTGGAAGGATTTGTTGAAGGGGATAAAGTAGCAATTGATCCTATAATATGGTGCGGAGAATGCCCCGCATGCAAGGAGAACCATTACCCTGCCTGCAAGAATCTTAAACTTCTGGGTGTTGACATGGATGGAGGATTCTGTCAGCTTATAAACGTAGACCAGAAGATGCTTTTCAATGCACCGGAAACAATTCCTTCTGAACACCTTGCCCTTGTTGAGATTTACGGAATAGGATTTCATGCATGCAACCGGGCCGGTGTTAAGAAGGGAGATTCCATTGCCATATGGGGAGCCGGCAGGGTGGGACAGGTGATCCTTCAGGCGGCCAGGACCATTACTGAGGGACCCATTTTCCTTGTCGATGTGATTGATGAGCGTCTTAAAATTGCCCGAACTACCTATGAGAATGTCATTACAATAAATGCCCTGGATACAGATCCCATACCTGCAATCCTGGAGCAGACAGGTGGTATGGGATGCGATATAGCCTTCGAAGCTGTCGGGCATCCCCTGCATACAGAAAGTACCATGAACCCGGTCAGAGGTGCCATCAATAGTATCCGTGGCGCAGGAATTGTTTGTGTATTGGGACTTACAGATGAACCAGCACCGATTGTATTTAAAGAGTTGATATGGAAGGAAGCTAAGATCATTGCATCAAGGGTGTCACATGGTGAATACCCTCTTATTATTGAAAACCTTGCAGCCAATCTTCTGAATCCGGATGTTCTGATATCTGCCGTTTTTCCTGCCGAACGGATACAGGAGGCCTTTGAAGCTATTGAAAAGGACCCTGCAAAGTACCTTAAGATCTTATTGGAATTCTAAACTTCAAAAATTATATGATGTTCAAAAAAAACCTTTTAAACCTGATTCTTCCCCTTTTGATTCTGTTTTCATCATGCCAGGAGAAGGATGCAAACTATTTAATCGAAGTCAGCAACAATTTGGATATGCCCAGGCAGAATGAAACTGTTGAAATTCCCAAATCAAGTTTTAACAATATGTTATGCCAGGAATTTGAGCGCCTTGTGGTAACGGACCAAAAGACAGGGACATCCCTGCCTTCCCAGGTCCTTGATACTGATATGGACGGAGAACTTGATATACTGGTCTTCCAGCCTGTCCTTGAGGCCGGAGAGACACGTAAATATAATCTCATACCCCAACAAGAGCCGGTAGATTACACAGATATGGATGTCCGGACCTTTAGCCGTTTCGTGCCGGAGAGGACCGATGATTATGCATGGGAAAATGACAGGGTGGCATTCCGCACCTACGGTCCCACAGCCGAAAAAATGATTGTAGATGGAACCCCGGGAGGTACACTTTCCAGTGGACTGGATTGCTGGCTGAAGCGGGTTGATTACCCCATTATTGATAAATGGTACAGGAAAACCCTGGAAGAGGGCGGTAGTTACCATAAGGATACCGGCGAGGGACTCGATGATTTTCATGTTGGTCTCAGCCGCGGATGTGGAGGAATTGGCATCTGGAGCCAGGACGAAGAAAAACTCTATACTTCGAGGAACTTCAGTTCCTGGAATACCCTGGCTGAAGGTCCCCTGCGCACCTTGTTTGAACTTGAGTATCAGCCATGGGAGAGTCCGGCTGGTAAAATAATGGAAAAGAAAACAATTTCACTCGACCTTGGTAGTAACCTGATGAAGGTTGAGCTTACTATTTCATCCCAGGAGCAGCTAGAGTCTGTGAGTGCAGGGATAACCCTGCATGAGAAAGA
>SDBV01004620.1_pt1 | contig 19709 bp, 17 predicted proteins | sample 2277081 | NCBI WGS metagenome assembly SDBV01 (sample SAMN10402039, study PRJNA504765) | marine sediment metagenome | isolation source: marine sediment core GS10_PC15, 223 cmbsf | place: Arctic Ocean: Southern Knipovich Ridge | collected 2010
GCGCGAGGGGCGCCGCTTCGATCGACCAAACGGAATTCGAGCCCGCTCAGCTCGTGAGCGAGCTGGCGCGGGTTGGCGATCGTCGCCGACGCCATCACGAAGCGCGGCTCAGTGCCATAGGCGCGCGCAATGCGTCGCAGCCGCCGCAGCACGTTGCCGACGTGTGAGCCGAACACGCCGCGATAGACGTGTGCCTCGTCGACAACGACCAGTGCCAGATTCGCGAGGAAGTCGCCCCAGCTGTCGTGGTTTGGAAGGATCCCGACGTGCAACATGTCGGGATTCGTCAGCACCAGGTTCGAGCGCTTACGGATCGCGCTGCGCTCACCGGACGGTGTGTCGCCGTCGTAGATGGCGTGCCGCAGTCCCGGTAGCCCCAACGCGCCCAGCCCGCGAGCTTGGTCTTGGGCGAGTGCCTTGGAGGGGTAGAGGTAGAGCGCCCGGGCGTGGGGATCGCTTGAAAGCATGTGCAGCGCCGGCAAGTTGAAACAGAGCGATTTGCCGCTCGCGGTTCCCGTCGTGATGATCGTGTGGCCGCCGCGCATCACGTGCTCCCAGGTGTCCGCTTGGTGCGAGTAGAGGTCGTCGATCCCGCAGCGTCCAAGTGCCGCGCGCACCTCAGGGTGCAAATCGTCGGGAATCGGCGCCGTGACGCCTGGCTCGGAGCGCTCGGTCGTGCGCGCGACGAGCCGCTCGTCCTCGCCCGCCAAGAGCGGTTCGAGCGCTCGCTCCCAGGGCGCCTTCGCTAGTGGATCATCTAGGGTCTTCGATTCCATGACGGCTTCGGAGCATACGACTCGAGCCGCCGCGCGACCGGCCGCGGTCGGCGACTGGTTCGCCCGGCGGACCTACAGCCACGACCAGTTTGCCGATCTCGGGCTGTTGGCGGCACGCAAGCAGCAGCTCGACCTCGATTTCACGGTCGTGCTGCCGGCTCGCGAGGTCGCTTCGACGGTTGGCCCGATCGTCGACGAGATCCGCTCGCTGGCCGAGTCGCACGCGCTCGTCGATCAGATCGTCGTGGTCGATGCCACCTCCGACGACGGCAGCGCCGCGATCGCGTCCGAGCATGGTGCGGAGGTCTTCCAGCAGGATGAGCTAATGCCGAAGTTCGGCCCGGCGATCGGCAAGGGCGACGCGATGTGGCGCTCGTTGTCGGTGGCCCGTGGCGACGTGGTCGCGTTCATCGACGCCGACACAGCCGATTTCGGGCGCCACTTCGTCTACGGACTGCTCGGCGCGCTGCTCGCCGAGCCCGGCGTTCGCTTCGTCAAGGCCGCCTACGCGCGGCCCTTCCAGGCCGCCGACGGAACCGTCCAGGGCAGCGCCGGCCGCGTCACCGAGTTGACCGCAAAGCCGCTCTTCAACGCCTTCTACCCTGAGCTGTGCGGGTTCGGTCAACCGCTTTCGGGCGAGACGATCGCCACCCGCGAGCTACTCACCTCTATTCCCTTCTGCACCGGATACGCGGCCGAGACCGCGATGATGATCGACGTGCTGCGCGCCGCCGGGCTCGAGTCGATGGCGCAGGTTGATGTTGGCACCCGGCGCAACCAAAGCCAGTCGCTTCACGCGCTCAGCGCGATGGCCTACGCGGTTGTGAGGGCCGTGTTGATGCGCGCCGATGCCGAGGGCCGATCGCTCCTTCACATCGACGACCCGGACCACTACCTGCACGCCTACTGCCCCGACGACGGGGTCAAGCTGGAGGAACGACTGGTGCGAATCGTTGAGCGACCGCCGATCGAGCGGGAACTGGCCTAGATGATGGCTCTGCGCTGCGTCTACACCGACCTTGACGGCACCTTGCTGGGCCGCGGCGCGTCACTGCTCCACGATGCCGAGGGCAACTTTTCGCCGCTCGCCGTGCGAGCGCTCGAAGCCTGTGACCGTGCCGGCGTCGAGGTGGTGCTGACGTCGGGGCGCCGGCGTCAACAGGTCCAGGAGGACGCCCGGTTGATCGGTCAGGACGCCTACATCTTCGAGATGGGCTGCGGACTGGTCGACCGCGACGAGGAGGCCTTTTTCACCGACCCGTTTCCGGGCGATGGTGACACGAGTGTCCACGGCATGATCGAGTCGTCGGGTGTGGTCGCGCTGCTGTACGAGAACTTCCCCGGCAGGCTCGAGTATCACTCGCCCTGGCATCACGGGCGTGAGTTCACGCACCTGATGCGCGGCAGTGTCGACCTCGATCACGCCCACGAACTGCTGCAAGAGCACGGTCACGCTGGCGTGCGGCTGATCGACAACGGCGTCTCGCACCGCAAGTCGGAGCGGCTTCGCCTCGATGGAACGATTCACGTCTACCACCTGGTGCCGGCGGTCGCCGGAAAGGGCAAGGCGATCGCGGCCCACATGCGGATACGTGGCTATGCGCCGCACGAATGCATCGCGATCGGCGACTCGCGCGGCGATATAGAGTCGGCCGACCTCGTCGGTCGCTTCTTTCTTGTGTCGAACGGGATCGAGCGCGATCCCGAGATCGTCGAAGCGTTCGCTGGCCGCGACAACATCACCGTCACCGAAGCGGCCATGTCGAGCGGTTTCTATGAGGCGGTCGTTCAGACGCTCGCCGAGCGCTAGACCCCGGTATCTAGAGTCGCTTGGCCAGCCGCTTAGCCGCCTCCGCGAGGTCTCCTGCGGTCGCGTCTTGAAGCGGTAGCGCCGCCGGCTCGACTTCGATGCCCATCAGTCGCCGCCCGAACGGATCTAGCTCGTCGTGGCCGACGACGCCGTAGCAGGGCACGCCGCCCTGCCGGCAGCGCGTAGCGATCTCGAACACGGTCTTGCCGACCAGAGTCTGCTGGTCGAGCTTTCCTTCGCCGGTGACGACCGCGTAGGCGTCACGCATCGCCTCGTCGAAGCCGACGCGGTCGAGTAGAAGCGCCGCTCCGAGCTTCAGTTCCGCGCCGGCGAACGCCCAGAGGCCGCCGGCGAGGCCGCCGGCCGCACCCGCCAGGGGCTCGTCGCAGGGATCGCGCCGCGTCGAGCGCTTGGCCAGGGCTGCCCACTCGCGCAGGCCCTGATCGAGCAGCTCTACCTCCTCGGGTCGCGCGCCCTTTTGCGGGGCGAACACTCGCGCCGCGCCGTTGGGGCCGCACATCGGAATCCGCGTATCGCAAGCGACCAGCAGCTTTCTTCCCTTGACCAGATTGCGCAGTGAGCGCAGGTCTGATTTGTTCTTGGCGAAGCGAGCGCCCATCGCCTCGAGCGCGCCGCGGCCGCCGTCGGTCGTGGCGCTGCCACCGACGGCGATGATCACGGTGCGTGCCCCGGTCTCGATCGCGGCCGCGATCAGCTCGCCCGTGCCGCGCGTCGATGCAGCCAGCGCATCGCGTTCGTCGGGTGGGACTCGCCACAGCCCCGAAGCCTGTGCCATCTCGACGATCGCGGTCTTGCCGTCCCCGAGCAACCCGAACGCCGCGGTGACGCTGTGCCCGAGCGGGTCGCTGACCTGAACCGGTAACGTGCGCCCGCCCGTCGCCCTGACCAGCATCTCCATACTGCCCTCGCCACCGTCGGCGACCGGTAGCAACTGGACTTGCTCGACGCCGCCCGCGAGCAGGCCGCGGCCAATCGCTGCTGCGGCTTCGCTGGATGGCAACGTGCCCTTGAACTTGTCGGGCGCGACCAGCACCGGTCGCCGGCCCTTCACCCGCGCCACGGCGCCGCGCCCGCGCCCAACCGGGCACGCAGCAAACGATCGGCGAGCTTCGGCGAGATGCCGTGAACGATGCCGAGCAGGCGCGTGATCGAGGGAACGAACACCGACGCCTCATCCTGATCGATCGCCGAGAGAATCGTGGCAGCGACGACCTGCGGCGATAGTGCCGTAGTGGCCCTGTGCCAGTCGGGCATCCGCCCGTGGTCGCGGTTGTCGTCGTGCAGGTGGGAGTCGACCAAACCCGGGTAGACCGCCGTCAGCTTGACGCCGGTGCCCGACAACTCGTGGCGCAGCGCCTCCGCGAAGCCGCGCTGCGCGAACTTGGTCGCGCCGTAGACGGCCCCCCAGGGGAAGGACCGGTGTCCCGCCGCCGACGACACGATCGTGATGTTACCCTCGGCGCGATCGAGCATCTGGGGCAGCGCCGCCTTGACCGTGTAGATCGTTCCGAGCCAGTTGACACGCGTCATCCGCTCCGCCTCTTCGACGGGCATCTCGCGCACCGGCCCGTACCAGGCGACGCCGGCGTTGATGACCAGCACGTCGATCGCGCCGGCCTCGTCGATGAAACGCGAGACCGCCGATTCGACCTGCTCGCGCTCGCCGACATCGGCCGGCAGGGCGATGGCCTTCGCCCCCGCTGCCTGCAGCTCGACGGCGACCTGTTCCAGCTCGGCCGCGCTACGTGCGAGCAGCCCGACCGTACAGCGCCGCTCGGCAAGCGCCCCCACCAGGGCACGCCCGATCCCACGCGTCGCGCCCGTGACCAGGACCCTTGTGTCGCTTTCGACCTGCATCGATCGCAGCATATACGCGGGCGCTGGGCCACTAGAATGCGCCAATGGGCCATGACCATGCGACCAATGCCGAAGAAGAGTATCTCCAGACGATCTACTGGTTGACGGAGGTCGAGCTTCCGATCACGGGCGCTAACATCGCCCGCGCGATGCAGCTCTCGCCACCGACCGTTCACGAGATGGTTGGCCGGCTCGAGCAGGATGGCTATGTCAGTCGCAACGATGACAAGTCGCTCGCATTCACCGATGAGGGACTGGGGCAGGCCGAGCAGATCGTCAGTCGCCACCGGCTGATCGAGCGTTTCCTGACCGATGTCGTCGGCGTCGCCTGGGACGACGTGCACGAAGAAGCCGAGACACTCGAACACGCGATGTCGCCGGCGCTCGAGACGTACATGGTGAGGGCGACCGGCGACGCCGATACCTGTCCGCACGGGCATCCGATCAGGCCGGGAACTCGCGTTCCCGGCGTCCCACTGGCGGACGTCGAATCGGGCGCCAGCGTCGCGGTGCTGCGTTTCGAAAATGAGGCTGAGGACTTGCTGCACTACCTGAAGAAGTCGGGCCTCCATGTGGGGCTAGAGGGCAAGCTCGCGGAATCCGACGACGACGTCGTGGTCGTCGAGAGCGAGGGCGAGAGGATGACGGTAACGCGCAGCGTCGCCGAGACCGTCTCGGTCAGAGCCGATCCCTCGCCGCCGGCGCGCACCGTGCTGCCCGACCAGCTTGTGCTGGCGGAACATCGCTACGGGCGCTAGCGCCCCCGTCTCCGAAGCCACCCAGAGCGGACGAGCCTGACCCTGCCAGCGCTCACGACCGGCTGGCGCTCGAGTGCCACACGAACTGTCGCGCGCACGCCCTTTTTCTTGCGCCTGCGCACTTTCCTCAGCCACTTCTTCTTGAGCTTGATCTTGACCACCCTGGTCTTGCGCGACTTGATCTTGACCCTTCCCCTGCCGAGCGTCCTACGCTTCGCCGACTTCGCTGCGCGGCCACGGGTCAGGGATGCGTCGCCGAAGCAGCGCCGCTTGCTGGCGCATCTCATCCGCAGCCGCACGATGCCGCGCTTCGAGACCCGCAGCCTGCGACGCTTGATCGACATTCTCGCTACCACCGGGCATCCATCGACCCTCAGCAGTGGCCGGTCGACCAGTTGTTTGCCGTTGTGCCCGGCGAAGCTCGCGTCGCCGAAGGATCTCTCTGCACAGAGATCGCTGAACGCATTGAGGATGCCGTCCGTGCCTTTGCCGCCATAGAAGAAGAAGTCGACCCGGCGCAGCGGTACGTCAGGTAGGTTCTCGAAGTAGTTGACCGTGCGGATCCCCTCGATCGCGTTGCGCGAATCGACATCGATCGACACCGGGCCGTCGAGCGCCAGTGCGATCTTCGGCAGGATCTTGCCGGGCTCTTGGAGCAGGTACATGTAGCCTCGCAGAGGCTCTGAGAGCAGCGGCGTTTCGACCACCGCTTCGCCGATTCGCGACGACACCGGGCAGTTGCGCAGCGTCGCACCCTGGCAGAGATTCTTCTGAATCCCGGCGATGTTGGGACGCAGGATGTCGGGGATCGCGACGCGGCTCGACCTGATCGCGGCTTCGCCGATGCCGCCCTGCGTCAGGATCGCTCGAATCGCCGGGTGCCAGGTCTGGTTGTTGTACTTGGGCTGGCCCTTGGCGTCGGTCGACAAGGTCAGTTTCGGTGCGAACGGTAGGCGCTCGCAGCCGGTGATCTGGAACGCTGCGGTCGCCGGCAGCCGCGCGCCCTCGTCTGAGAACAGGTCGGCCCTGAACTGCTTCGCGTCGCAGTTGCTCGGGTTGATCAGGAAGCGGTCGCTGTTGAGATCGACATCGATCTTGCGGATCGGGATCGGGACGCCCTTGAAGATCGTCGGAATCGCGGTCGTATCGGTGATCGCGCTGCCGCCGCCGGTGCTGAGCTTGACGCCGCTGGTCGTGACGACCGTGCCGAGGTCGATCGGCCCGGCCTTGGCCGGGATCACGAACGAGAAGCCAATCACGTCGCCCGCGTTGAGCGCTTCGGTCACGAACATCTTCCCCCGCTGCACGACCGGCGTGTTGCCGGCGCCTACCTGCACGGTGATGTCGCCGATCTTGCTGGCGTCGCCGCAGTCTCCCGATAGCGCCTGCGCGCGCGGGCAGTGCGGAACCATGGCGAGCGTCGCCGTGAGCCCCGGAGGCGTCTGGAGCCTCAATGCGGTCAGCTGCTGATTGTTGTCGGCGCGCTCGATGATCGTGCGCAGATGCGTAAAGGCACGTGCCGACGCATTGCTCAGGGAGGCACCCAGAGTTGGGTTGAAGCCGCGCGCCTGTGGACAGCCCTGGCCGAATCCCTGGTTGATCTCGAAGTCGGGGGAGTTGGCGCCGACGGGCGCCTGGCCACTCCAAAGCGTGAAGGTCGACTGGGCGTGGTAGCTGCCGCATCTGTTTGGATTGGCGAGCACGGCGTGGTCGCCGCCGCGCAGATGTATCTTGACCTCGGAGAATGGAACCTGCGGCTGATCGAGTGTGATCGCGGTGATCTGCCCGGTCTGCTCGTTGACCTGTGACGTGGAGTTGAGCGCCACATCGATCCCACTGCCCTCGAATGCGAACAACACCGGGTAGGGCTCGGCTGGGGTCGGAACACCGAAGTAGATGTGGCCGGGGATCGCCCCGGTGACAAATGGTGAGGTGGCCGAGATCTCGCCAACCTCCGAGTTGGCCGGACACGAGTTGCTGGCAAGTTGAGCTGCGCTGCAGGAGTCGAGTTGGCCGCCGGCCGAAGCCGACAACGTCAACCCCTCGGGGAACACGACCTCGGTGGAGCGAATGTGCGACTGGACCGGATCGAGGGCGGCGTTGAATCCGGTGTCGATCGAGAACGTGTAGCCGCTCGGCTGACCGGCCTCGGCAGAGTCCGGCTGCAGAGCGATCGTTGGCGCCGCGGCAGGCAGCGAGTCGCAACCTTCCGGCGTGTAGCTCGACGTGCGCTGCGCGTGGGTCGAGTCCGTCCAAGAGTTGACCTCCAGCCTCGTTGTTGCAAGCTCACACGAGGTCGGGCTGACGATGTACGGCTTCGCGGGGCTGCCGACCTCGCCCGCGAGGTTGAACTCGATGTTGCGCACCTTGATCGGGACGGAAACGGCCACACCGGCTACCACGGCGGGGATGCGGGCCGGGAAGCCGAGCGCGGCTTGGTGGAGCGACAGATCGCCGCTCACCTGCTGCCCGGCGGAGTCGATGATTCTTGTATGGGCCTGAATGAGGCCCCCGAAGATGTCGATGTCTACCGCGATATCGATGCCAAGTCGTCCGATTTCGTCCGCCGCGGGCTCGACGTTGTACAGAAAGCCTTGGACGGGAGACTGAATCGCTATGACCGTGTCCGACTCCACTTCGCCCCCTACGGTTCCGATCTTCGAGCCGGCTGGACAGTTCGTAGGGTTGGCGTCGAACGTGGCCTTAGGGCACTGCGCAGGCGTCAAGGGGTCGCCGAGCAACCCCGGCGGCAGGTTTAGCAAAAGATCGCGCAGCGGCTGTGCCCTGTCCTCGGGCGAGCAGGGCGACGGGCCGCAGAAGTCCACCTTGATCTTGAGGTCGGGATGCGCACCGGCCTGTGGCGTGGACGGGGTGACCACAAAATCGTGCACGCCGATCGACACTGCGCGGGCCGAGGTGGGAACGCAAGCGAGAGCTGCAAGCGCGAAAGCGCACCACAGCGACACGCGCAAGCTCCTGCGACCGTGCGACCCCCGTGCGTTTGCTACGTCCGAAACGGGCATCTGCCTCGCCCCGACCCTACCATAGGTAACTTCTTCTTACGCGGTGGCTTTGGTCACAAGCGCTTCGAAGATCAGGCCGACGCCCTTGGTCGCCTGCTCGGGCGTGACCGCGGAGAAGGCCAGGCGTAGGCAGTTGTCGCCACCCTCGATCATGAAGTCGCTGCCCTTGACGAAGGTCACGCCGCGCTGCTTGCAGGCGACCAGCAACTCGGCCGTGTTGGTCCCCTCCGGCAACTCCACCCAGAGGAAGTAGCCGCCTTCCGGGGTGACGAAGCGAGCATCGTCGCCGAAGTGCTCACGCAGCGCCTGCGCGACGGCGTCGCGTCGCGCGCGCAGCGCGACCGTGACGTCGGCGAGGGCTCGCTCGAGCGCTCCGGATCGGCAGAACTCGCTGACGATCGACTCCGCCAGGGTGTTCGGCGAGATGTAGGTGTTGACTGCCGCCCTCGTGAGGGCCGCAATCGTGTCCGGTGGGCCTATCAGGTACCCGGTGCGCACGCCGGGCGCGATCGTCTTGGAAAACGAGCTGGCGTAGGTGACGCGGCCGCCGGTGTCGAGCTCGAGCATCGTAGGAAGGTCCTCGCCCTCGAAGCGGACCTGCTTGTAGGGGTCGTCTTCGAAGATCGTGAAGTCGTACTCGGCGGCCAACTCCAGCAGCCGGTCGCGCTTGGCACGCGAGAGCGTGCAGCCGGCCGGGTTGTGGAAGTTCGGGATCGTGTGGATGAATTTCGGTCGCGCGCCGTTCTCGAGCGCCGCCTCGAGCGCGCCGGTATCGATGCCGTCGTCTTCAAGCGGTACCGCAAGCAGTTCGGCGCCGCGCTGGCGCAGGCCGAGCAGCGTTCGGTCGTAGGAGGGAGCCTCGACCACGACCGTGTCGCCGGGCTCGACAAGCAGATCGAACAACATCATGCCGCCCTCGAGCGAGCCGTTGGTGACCAGCACTCGCTCGGGGTCGACATCGTGGCGCTTCGCGATCCAGTCGCGTAGCGGTCCGTAGCCCGAGCCGGGGCCGTACGACAGCGCTCCCGCAGGATCGTCGGCCAAAACCTGCGCGGCGCTGACGCGCAGCGCCTCGGCGGGGATGATGTCGGCGCTGGGGGCGCCGCGGGCAAAACTGATCTGGTCTGGCGCCATCGCCCGGGCAGCATAGCGAGGCGAGGGCGCCCTCTTGCGTGGACGCCCCCGGCTTCTGAAGCTTCCCTGCGTGCTGCGTCTCCACCAGTAGACGTTGACCGGTGTCCCGCTGAGGTGGCGTCGCCCGATAGAGGCTGGGGCCGCCACGAGCGTGTCCGTTCTCGGGCGGCTCCATGTTCCAGCCCCCACATGTGTGACGCCTCCCTGCGGAATCTCCTGCCACAGATCCGCGGGCAGGCAGCGCCAGTGTGGCAAGCGGCGACCGGTGATGCGCCGGTTCCTGCCGGACTCGGACTAGACCTTTGCCCCTACCTGCTCGGCGGCGATGCGAGCGACTTCGGTCGGGTTGCGACCGACGCGCACGCCGCAGGCCTCGAGCGCCTCGGCCTTGGCCTGGGCAGTTCCGGCGGAACCGCTGATGATCGCTCCCGCATGACCCATGCGCTTGCCGGGCGGAGCGGTGAAGCCGGCGATGTAGCCGACCACCGGCTTAGAGACGCTGGTCCTGATGTACTCAGCCGTCTTCTCTTCCTCGTCGCCGCCGATCTCACCGACCATCACGATCAACTCGGTCTGGTCGTCGACCTCGAACGCTGAGACCACGTCGATGAACGAGCTGCCGATGATCGGGTCGCCGCCGATACCGACGATCGACGAGTTGCCCACCCCGAGCTGGGCCAGCTCGCTACCGATCTGGTATGTCAGCGTGCCAGAGCGCGACACCAGGCCGACGCCGCCCTCGTTGAAGAATTGCGGCGGAACGATGCCGACGTTCGCCTTGCCCGGCGACAGTACGCCCGGGCAGTTAGGACCGACCAGGCGCGACTCCGTCGTGTCGATGTGGTTCTTGACGCGCATCATGTCGTGCGCGGGAATCCCCTCGGTGATGCAGACGATCGTGCCGATGCCGGCGGCGATCGCCTCGAGGATCCCGTCCGCGGCGAAGGGTGGCGGCACGAACACCATCGAGGTGTTGGCGCCGGTCGCGTCGACGGCCTCGTGCATGGTGTTGAAGATCGGGACACCCTCGACATCCTGCCCTTTCTTACCGGGAGTGACGCCCGCGACGAGATTGGTCCCGTACTCGCGATTGCGTAGGCTGTGGAACGAGCCCTCGCGACCTGTCAGGCCCTGGACGACGAGCTTGGTGTTGTCACCCACCAGAATCGCCATCAGTCGTTCCTCGCGAACTTCACAACCAGATCGGCGGCCTCCAGCATCGTCTTGGCCGGGTGGATCAACGAGTTGTTCGCGTCGGCGATGATCTGACGGCCGGCCTCGTCGTTGGTGCCGTCGAGCCGCACGACGAAAGGAACGCTTGGCTTGATCTGGGCGATCGCTGTAAGCAGTCCGTTGGCTACCTCGTCGCAGCGCGTGATGCCGCCGAAGATGTTGATCAGCACAGCCTTGACCTTCTCGTCTGAGAGCAGCACCTCGAGCGCGCTGACGATCAGGTCGGCCTTGGCGCCGCCGCCGGCGTCCAGGAAATTGGCCGGCTTGCCGCCGGCCTGGGCGACCACGTCGAGCGTCGACATCACGAGTCCGGCGCCGTTGCCGAAGATGCCGATGTCGCCATCGAGCTTGACGTAGGTGATGTCGCGCTCCTTCGCCAGCTGCTCTTGGGGGTCCTCGGCTGAAGGGTCCTGCATCTCGGCGACCGTCTGCTGGCGTGCCAGCGCGTTGTCGTCGACCGAGAACTTCGAGTCGAGCGCCATCACCTCGCGATCCTTGGTGACGATCAGCGGATTGACCTCGACCAGCATCGCGTCGCGTGCGATGAAGACCTCGTAGAGCTTCGCGAGCATCTCTGCGACCGGCTTGATCACGTCCTCTTCGATACCGCTCTCGTAGGCGATGCGGCGGCCGTGGTGGGGCTGGAAGCCGACGAGCGGATCGACGTGCAGCTTGACGATCGCCTCCGGGTTCGACTCGGCGACGGCCTCGATGTCCATGCCGCCCATGCGCGAGAACATAACCATCGGCTTACGCGCGCCGCGGTCGAAGACAATCGACGCGTAGTACTCCGAGGCGATTTCGGAGCCGCGCTCGATCCACAGCTCGTGAACTGTCAGTCCCTCGATGTCCATGCCGAGAATCGCGCTCGCGTGCTCGCGCACCTGATCGACCGAGTCGGCGAGCTTGATGCCGCCGGCCTTGCCGCGACCGCCGATCTGGACCTGCGCCTTTACAACCACGGGAAAGCCGTCAAGCTTCTCGGCGGCCTCGAGGGCCGCCTCGACGCTGGCGGCAAAGTAGCCCTCCGGGACGGGCACGCCCGCCTGCGCAAACAGCTGCTTTCCCTGATACTCGAGAAGGTCCATGGGTACGTGACGAGGTCGAGCGGCGCTCGGTAGGTATCTTTCCGACCCTGCTCGTGGCCGCTGCGCCGGCGCGGCAGGCTATCAGCAAAGCGATCCAAGCGGCATTGGAGGCAAGTGGCTCTTCCGAAGGGCATCGAGTTCGTCAGTCTCGAGGTGTACGGCACCTTGATCGACTGGGAGACCGGCATCTACAAGGCGTTTCAAGACGAGGCCGACAAGGACGGCTTCACGATCGACAAGGACGAGCTGATCCCGGTGTTTCTGCGGATCCAGGCCGAGATCATGTCCGGGTCGTACGAGTTGTACGCAGAGGTGCTGCGCCGCACGGCCGTGAAGTGTGCCGAGGAACTTGGCTGGGAGCTCGAGCCCGTGCGCTCAAGCTTCCTTCCCGACAGCATCCCCTACTGGAAGCCGTTTCGCGATACCAACGCGAACCTCGACCGCCTACACAAGAAGTACTCGGTCGGGTTGCTCGCGAACATCGACGACAAGCTGCTCGGTGCAACTCGTCGCCATCTGCGCACCGATGTCGACCTGGTCGTGACCGCTCAGCAGGTACGTAGCTACAAGCCCGAGCCCGCGCACTTCAAGGAGTGCCAGCGCCGCATCGGTGGCAAGAAGGCGTGGATCCATGTCGCGACCGGGCTCGAGACCGACGTGCTGCCCTGCATGAAGGCGAAGATTCCAGTGATCTGGATCAACAAGAAAAAGGAAGAACTGCCTTCGACGGTGCGCACCAAGCCGCTCGTGATCGTGAAGGACCTGCGCGCGGCCACCAAGTTCCTCAAGGCCAACTAGCGTTGGCCTTTCGGGAATATGTTCCGGTTTTGCCTTAGGCGGCAAAACCGGGAGCTCCGTGGGCGCGCTTTCGAGAGAATGTTCCGGTTTTGCCTTAGGCGGCAAAACCGGGAGCTCCGTGGGGGTGGATTAGAGCGAGTCGCCCTTCGCGCGGTTGCAGTCGGCGCAGAGGATCTGGAGGTTGCGTTCGCTGCTCGAGCCGCCGAGCGCGAGCGGGATCACGTGGTCGAACTCCAGCAACCGGTCGGACCCGCATTCGATGCAGCGGCCGCCGTCACGCTCCCAGACGACTAACTTCAGGTCGCGGGAGATCGCCGTACGCTGTGAAGCGACTTCACGCTCCCGATTGAGGACGGCGTGGGCGCGGTCGAGTTGTCGCCGCTTGCGGCGCTCGCGCTCGACCAGTAGTGCGAGCACGTCGCCGGCCTCATAGCCTTCGTCCTCGCAGAACACGCGTCCGCGAAACATCCACCAGCTCTGGGTGCCGGCCGAGAGCAGCCTGATCGGCTCGTGACCGGAGCGATCGACAAGTGCTCTCACGCGTCGCTTCGACAGCGCCAGCGGAGCCGCTGCCGCGTCGGATTCGAAACGCCGCTTGCGCCCGAACGCCCCCGCCGCTACGAACTCAGCTTTCCTGTCCTCACGCAACATGCCCGCGAAGTTAGCGCGAGCCGCCGACGTTGCAACGCCGCTTGCAGCTAGCCCGAAGTAGTCTCGAACACGAGCACTTCGCCGGCGTCTTCGTCATGTGCAGTGGCAGCCTTGGCCATGCCGGCCTTTTCGGCAACGCGGATCGAAGCTTCGCTATCGTTCGGAATCGTCGCGCGCACCATCCTCGCGCCGTTGTCGAACGCCTGTCTGATCAGAGCCACCGCAGCCTCGGTCGCGTAGCCGTCACCTTGGTGGTCCTTGTAGATCGAGTAGCCCAGCATCGACGCGCCCGTTTCACCGGTTGGGCTGAGACCGGCTATGCCGACAGGTTCGGGATCCTCCTTCAAGACCAGCATGTAACTCTCATATCCGTGCGCGCCACGGTCGAGGTGCTCGCGTATCTCGGCGAGTGCGTCCCTGTCGAAAAGCGGAGGAAGGGCGAACGGCACCGGGAATTCCGCCCCGGTCGCGTGCTTCAGCTCGGCCGCGTCGCCAGCGATCAGCGCGTCGACGAGGTCGACGGTCAGCGGCACCAGTTTCAATCGTGGCGTGGCGATCGCTCCCGCGATGATCACTTGATCACCACGATCGTGTCGCCGGTCGAGACGGAGCCACCCTCTTTCACGCCGAGCTCGTCGACATTGCCGGAACGGTGCGCTGTGATCTCGTTCTCCATCTTCATCGCTTCGATCACGCAGACCAGCGCACCCTCCTCAACCTCCTGGCCCTTCTCGACGGCGACCTTCAGCACGGTCCCCTGCAGCGGCGATGACAGCGCCTCGCTCGACGCGCCCGCGCCGCCGCGCGCCTTGCTCTGGCGCCTTGGCGCCTTCTTGACCGGTCCCGGGCCAGCGGCCGAGGCGTTGGCGGCGGCCCCGCCGATCACCTTCACGTCGAACCGCTTACCCGACACCTCGACCGTGTAATCGCGCTCGAGCTTCGGTTGCTCGTCGTCTGCGTCGGCCACCGTGGGCGCGGCTTCGCCTGCCAGCGACTTGAGCCACTTCTTGTCCTCGATCAAATTGCGACAGGTCTCTGCGTTACGCCATTCGTCGGTGCGCAGCAGCGCCACGTGAAACGGGAGCAGCGTTGTAACCGAGCCCTCAATCTCGAACTCGCCGAGCGCGCGCAGCATGCGCGCGCTGGCCGCCTCTCGGTCGCGGTCCCAGACGATCAGCTTGGCGATCAGCGGGTCGTACATCGGCGTGATCTCCGAACCGGCGACGACACCCGAGTCGACCCGCACGCCTGGGCCGGCCGGCTCGTGGTAGCCGGAGATGTTGCCCGGTGCCGGAGCAAAGTTCTTATGCGCGGATTCCGCGTTGATGCGGCACTCGATCGCATGGCCGCGCAAGACAACGTCGTCCTGCGCGAAGGAGAGCGGTTCGCCGGAAGCGATCGCGACCTGTTCTTTGACGATGTCGATCCCCGTGACCATCTCGGTCACGCAGTGCTCGACCTGGACGCGCGTGTTCATCTCTAGGAAGAAGTACTCGGGTTTGCCCTCCGCGTCCCTTGACAACAGGCCCTCGACGGTGCCCGCCGAGACGTAACCAATCGCGCGCGCCGCGTCGGTCGCGATCTTGCCGATCCGCTCGCGGAACTCGTCGTCGACGCCGGGAGCGGGTGACTCCTCGATCAGCTTCTGGTGGCGACGCTGGATCGAGCAGTCACGCTCGCCGAGGTGGACCACGTTGCCCTGTCTGTCGGCGAGCAACTGCACCTCCACGTGGCGCGGATCGGACAGGTAGCGCTCCAGGTACACGGTTGGGTCGGAGAAGAACTTCTCGCCCTCACGGCCGGCGCCCTCCATCGCTTTCTCCAGCTCGGCCGGCTCGAGCGCGACGCGAAACCCCTTGCCACCACCGCCGGCGGTCGCCTTGACGGCGATCGGATAGCCGATCTTGTCCGCTTCTGCCCTCGCCTCGTCGAGTCCGTTGACTGGCTCGGTAGTGCCCGGCACGATCGGTACGCCGGCGACGCTCATCATCTCGCGAGCGCGGGTCTTCGATCCCATCGCCTCGATCGCTTTCGATGGCGGGCCGATGAATGTGATGCCGTCCTTCTCACACGCGTGGGCGAACACGGCGTTCTCGGCGAGAAACCCATAACCGGGATGGATCGCCTCGGCGCCCGACTGCTCGGCGATACCGAGAATCTTCGCGACGACCAGGTAACTCTCGTTGGCAGGGCCTGGGCCGATTAGAAAGGCTTCGTCAGCTTCCTTGACGTGCGGCGCCTCGCGATCGATCTCTGAGTAGACGGCGACCGTGCCGATCCCCATCTCTTTCAGCGCGCGGATCACGCGTATGGCGATCTCGCCACGGTTGGCTACCAGCACCTTCGAGAACATGGCGCGGGATATTAGCTGGGGGCCTGAGGAGCGTGCGGCCGACGCCCGGCCGGCGCAACTACCGCGGCTGGCCCAAGTCCGCCTAGTTGCCCGCGCCCGACGAAGCCGGCTGGGTTGGCCGCCCTTTCTGTCGGCGCCGGTAGAGGTATTGGATAAGTAGCCCCAGCCCGAGCGCGGCGGCGGCTCCGATTACGGCGAACAGCGGCACGTCCAGGCCGGCCTTGTCGAATAGGGCAAGCGCCGAAAAGATCAGTACGACGCCGAGTAGGTTGCGCATTACTGTGGTCGGCAGCATCGAGGTCAGGTGGCTGCCGATCCAGACGCCGGGAACCGACCCGATCAGGATCGTCCCGACCAGGAGGAAGTTGACGTTGCCGGCGATCGTGTGCGCGATTGCCGCGGCGACCAGCATGATCGCGGCGTGAAATATGTCTGTGCCGACGACCCGCTTCGGCGTCAGCTTGTACATGATGATCAGGAACACAGCGATCAGCGTTCCGCTTCCTGCAGAGGTGAGGCCTATCACGAAGCCGGTCGTGACGCCGATGATCACCGCCGCGACCTTGTGCCACGTGTCCATCTCGAAATGGTCGCGCTCGGAATCGGCCATTCGAGGTACGAACAGCGCGCGCACCAGCACGACTGCTCCGACGCATATCAGGACGATCGCCAGCATCGCCATGAGGATGCTGTTGAGGTCGTTGCCGTAGTGATCCTTGAGCAGCTTGATCACCCACACGCCTGCGACCGACGCCGGGACGCTGCCGAGCGCCATCCAAAGCGCGAGCTTGAAGTTGACGTGCTTGAGGCGGATGTGGCGCCACCCGCCGACGCTCTTGGTGACGGCCGAGTAGGCGATGTCGGAGCCGATCGCGGTCGTCGGCGCCGTTCCAAATCCGAGGATCAGGATCGGCGTCATCAGCGAGCCGCCGCCCATGCCTGTGATCCCGACCAGGATTCCGATCCCGAGACCGGCAACGATCAGCAGAGGGTCCATCGGTGGTTACGCGCCCGCGGCCGCTACTGCCCGGACTCGGACGGGTGCAGGCCGCACTCGGTCTTGTCCTGTCCGGCCCAGCGACCGGCGCGCGGGTCGTCGCCCGCCGCGACAGGCATCGTGCAGTAGGTGCAGCCGATCGACGGATAGCTGCGGTCGTGCAACTCGTTGTAGGGCACGTCGTTGTCCTTGATGTAGGCCCAGACATCGTCGAGCGTCCAATCGGCCAGCGGGTTGGCCTTGACCAGGCCGAACTTCTGGTCCCACTCGACCTTCTTCGCGTTGGCTCGCGTCGGGGCCTGGTCGCGGCGCACGCCGGTGATCCAGGCGTCCACACCGGACAGGGCGCGCTTGAGCGGCTCAACTTTGCGAATCGAGCAGCACTTGGTCGGGTCCGATGCCCACAGCTTGTCGCCGTACTGCTCGGCCTGCTGCTCCGGCGTGAGATTGTGGAAGCGCTCGAACTTGATCCCGGGCCAGGTCAGTGCGAAGGTGTCGCGCGTGGCGTAGGTTTCGGGGAACAGGAAGTCGGTGTCGAGGTAGAAGGCGCGCGCGTCCGGGACTATCTTGCTCAGTATGTCGAGCAGCACCGACTCCTCCTGCTGGAACGAGCAAGCGAGGTAGAGGCTGGGGTGGAAGTTGTCGACCATCCACTGGAGCGTCGCCTCCGGGCCCTTCGGCTCTAGATCGAGTGCGATTTCCTCCAGCTCTGCTGGCGCCCAGGTTTTCGTGTCGGTGGCCATGGCTACTCGATCATTCCGGCGCCGACGGTGACATTGGTCGCCTCGTCGATCAGGATGAATGCACCGGTTTCGCGGTTGAGCCGGTACGGATCGACGAACAGCGGCGCGCTCGTGCGTAGCTTCGTGCGCCCTATCTCGTTGAGGGTCAGCTCGTCAGCGTCCGTTTCGGGAGCGAGGCTCGAGATGTCGATACGGTGGATCACGGTGTCGACGACCGCTCGTGCAGAGCGTGTGGTCTGCTTGATCACGTAGCGGTTACCTTCGCGGAGCGGCTCGTCGGCCATCCAACAGATCGTCGCCTCGAGCTCGCGCGTCTCGCGTGGGCAGTTGCCGGGGGTCGCGATCATGTCGCCACGCGACACGTCGAGTTCGTGTTCGAGTCGCAGCGTCACCGACATAGGTGGCACCGCTTGGTCGAGCTCGCCGTCGTAGGTGTCGATCGCCGCGATCCGAGTTGTGCGGCCGGACGGGAGCACGACGACCTCGTCGCCGGGGTGAAGCACGCCACTGGCGAGTTGCCCAGCGTAGCCACGGTAGTCGGGGTGCTCTCCCGACATCGGCCGGATCACGTACTGCACCGGGAAGCGCACGTCGTCGACATTGCGGTCGGAGGCGATCTGGACGGTCTCGAGATGGCCAAGTACCGATGACCCCGTGTACCAGGGCATGTTCTCGGAGCGCTCGACGACGTTGTCGCCCTCCAGCGCCGAGATCGGGATTACGGTCAGGTCGGGTACGCCCAGCCCAACCGCGAAGTCGCGAAACTCGGCCTCGATCTTTTCGAACACGCTCTGGTCCCAACCGACCAGATCCATCTTGTTGACGGCGACGACCAGGTGCGGAATGCCGAGCAGCGCGGCTATGCAGGCATGGCGGCGCGACTGCTCGAGGATACCCTTGCGCGCGTCGACCAGTACGACCGAGAGGTCAGCGGTGCTCGCTCCCGTGACCATGTTGCGCGTGTACTGAACGTGACCAGGTGTGTCGGCGATGATGAAGCGGCGGCGCGGTGTGGCGAAGTAGCGGTAGGCGACATCGATCGTGATTCCCTGCTCGCGCTCGGCTCGCAGCCCGTCGGTCAGCAGCGCCAGGTTCGTGTAGTCGTCGCCGGCGCGGCGGCTGGCCTCCTCGACATGGCTGAGCTGATCGTCGAACGCGCCCTTGGCGTCGAACAGCAGCCGCCCGATCAGCGTTGACTTGCCGTCGTCGACTGAGCCGGCGGTGGCAAACCGCAGCAGATCGACAACGCGCGTCTCTGGCTCGACCAGCACAGGAGCAGCCATTAAAAGTAGCCCTCCCTCTTTCTGTCCTCCATCGCGGCCTCGGTCACGCGATCGTCGGCGCGCGTTTGGTTACGCTCGGTGACTCGGGTCGCAGCGATCTCGTCGACGACCGCATCGAGGGTCGCCGCGGTCGACTCGACCGCACCGGTGCAGCTCATGTCACCGACGGTGCGGAAGCGAACGCTGGTCTCGAACGTCTCCTCGCTTGGCCCGCGCTCGACGTACTCCGAGTCGGCGTAGACCATGCCGTCACGGCGGAAAACCGTTCGCAGATGGGAGAAGTAGATCGACGGGATCTCGAGCTGCTCGGAGCGGATGTACTCCCAGACGTCGAGCTCGGTCCAGTTCGAGATCGGGAACACGCGCACGTGCTCACCCTTGTGGACGCGCGCGTTGTAGAGGTTCCATAGCTCGGGGCGCTGGTTTTTCGGATCCCACTGGCCGAAGTCGTCGCGGAACGACAAAATCCGTTCCTTCGCGCGCGAGCGTTCCTCGTCGCGGCGGGCGCCGCCAAACGCGGCATCGAACTTGTTCTCTGCGATCGCGTCGAGCAGCGTCGTCGTCTGCAGACGGTTGCGCGTGGCGTTTAGACCCTTCTCTTCCTTCACGCGTCCTGCGTCGATCGACTCCTGCACGCTCGCGACGATCAGCCGCTCGCCCAGCTCGGCGACGCATCGGTCGCGGTACTCGATCACCTCGGGAAAGTTGTGCCCGGTGTCAACGTGCATCAGCGGGAACGGGAAGCCGCCAGGGCGGAACGCCTTCTCGGCAAGTCTCAGCATCACGATCGAGTCCTTGCCGCCCGAGAAGAGCAGCACTGGGCGCTCGAACTCGGCCACGACCTCGCGCATCACATGGATCGCCTCGGACTCCAGCGCCGCAAGGTGTGAGAGCTCTGGAATCGAACGTGGGTCGCGGATATGAGACATGGTTGCGTCTAGCATCGGGGCCTTTCCGCCATACCGTTACCTGAAATATACATAAACCTGATCCGATTTAGGGAATTTCCCGCCTGGCCGGGAAATTCTGCTCAGGAGCGTCCACCTACGGTGACCGCAGATGGAATAACGGGGGGCTCACCGCCCCCTCGACCCCCGGCATGCTGGAGCGGAATCACGAGGGGCTTCGCCCCTTCGAACCCCACTCATGTTGGAGCGCCGGCCTACGGCCGTCGCAAACCCATC
>SDBV01004621.1_pt1 | contig 19708 bp, 19 predicted proteins | sample 2277081 | NCBI WGS metagenome assembly SDBV01 (sample SAMN10402039, study PRJNA504765) | marine sediment metagenome | isolation source: marine sediment core GS10_PC15, 223 cmbsf | place: Arctic Ocean: Southern Knipovich Ridge | collected 2010
CGTACAACTGCACAACATGATGCGGCCGGTGATAAAAGACGCCGACGTAGCTATCGAGGCGATGCGTGAACGTAGTTTGAACTGGATACGTTGGCTGTGGCCTGACATAGACCCGATGAAGGTGTTCGCGTCGTGTGTCAGAGGGATGCTTGTTGCCGCGAAAGGCAAAGATTTGATGTCGTACGACTTCGCACAGATCGAGTCGCGGATTCAGGCATGGCTCGCCGGGGCTGAGTGGAAGCTTAAAGCGTTTCGCGAGGACAAAATCAAGATCTACAATATCACCGGTTCGATGATGTTCGGCATACCACCAGAAAAAATCGTCGATGACGGAGAAAATCAGATGTATTCCGCGGCCAAGATCGGTGAGCTTGCTTGTGGCTATCAGGGATGGGCTGCTGCGATTTCGAAAATGGCACGGCAACAAGGTATGAAGCTAACACTAGATCCCGCGGACATCGCTGGTCGCTGGCGTGACGCTAATTCTGAACAAGTCGAGCTTTGGGATAAATTGAATCAGGCGGCGATATGGGCAGTGAAGAATAAAGGAAAAGCGTACGCAATACCCAATAAGAAAATCATATTTAAGGTTGTCGGTCGATGGCTGTATATGAAACTGCCAAGTGGCCGGAAGATCGCATATCTCGATCCCGAGCTAGGTAAAAGTTCGCATAACGGTGAAGAATGTGTTGCTTACATGGGTGTCGACACCGACTCACGACGATGGATGCGCGTGGACGGGTACGGCGGGAAGTGGCTACAGAACGCGTGTGAAGGGATTGGCCGGGATCTTCTGGCGAACGGGCTTTTATGTATGGAAGCCGCCGGGTATCCGACGATTATGAACGTACACGACGAGGGCGAGTTTGAAGTTGACGAGGGATTTGGTTCTGCCCATGAAGCGATGCGGTTAATGACTGTACCGGTTAAATGGGCAGAGGGTTTGCCAGTTAAATGTGAAGGCTGGCGTGAAAAGAGGTATAGAAAATGAGTAACTTACAATGGAAGGTAATAAAGAACGAAGCGTGGAGAATCTACACTTTTCGCGATGGATCAGAATATCTTATTGATAACCCAATCCAGTTATCAGTTCAGAGATCTTATCGTGACGGGGTTCCAATAGATTCACATCGAGTTATTTCGTATCGTGCGGATCTTGCGGAATACGTATCGCATTACGTTCCCGCAGGTTGGGTCGGAATTCGTTGGGTAGGAGATGACGTTAGTAAAATGGCGTATGACTTCTAATGAAAGATCCCTTCGACGTATCAGACTGGAACGAATCCAAACGACATCTCCTTGAAAAAGATATTCAAGGTCCGTCTGTTACGAAAGCCCGGAAAGCCGGGTGGTGGGCGAGAAAGTTCTCGTCCGCTCCCGGTAATACCGCAGTACCGGATTACATATTCGGAAAAGGCGGGCGTATATTTTTCGTTGAATTCAAACGACCCGGCGGCGAAGCAACTGAGAAACAGAGCGAGGAACATAAGAAGATGCGCGCTGCGGGACTGACCGTGTACGTTTGTGATACGCGCGAGAGATTCGATATCATCTTGGCGATGGGAAGAACAGAGGATTTTGAAATGAGTTGGCAAAAAGTAGGGCGTTTTTATATAGAGGATTTCGCTAATTTTCCTAATAATTATTTTGATTTATCGATAGATAATCAATTCAAAGTGGTGTTTAGAGAACTAAGTTCAAATGACCTTCACGATTTGCAATATCTTATTAGCGAAGCGATAAGACGAAATGTTGCAGAGTAAAATAAAATGATCGACATAGTTTTATTGGTTTTGCTTTTTGGTTATGCTCAAAACATAGTTTTTACTATGACCAGCCGAGCGCGTAATCGTGATAATTGGATGTATCATGCAGCTTGCGCGATCGGTAGTAACGGAATTTGGTTCGCTACATTTCGTCTTTTGGTACGCGAAGATATGGCTTGGTGGTTAGCTATTCCTTATATAGTTGCAACTGTCGCCGGATCACTCACCGGATCAACAGTATCCATTTGGATTGAAAAGAAGATAGGAGCGAAAACATGAACATATTGAATAAATGGCGCGATACTTGCTACGGTCGTTCTTTAGAGGCCGGTTGGTGGAACGCACTTCTTACCCCTGAGTTTTTAGCGATGAAAATTGCTTTGATTCAGAGGTTTCTGAAATGTTGGAAGGACTTCGTACAGGACTTCCGGATAAACATCTTCCGCACTGTTCTGCGGAAGAAGTCGAAGCGGCAGATATTCTTATACGAATATTTGATTATGCCGGCGCTAGAGGTTTTGATCTCGACGTTTTGGTTCGGGAAAAACTTCGGTACAATGAAGACAGAATCGACCATACGAACGAAGCGCGATCGGCTAAAAGCGGAAAGAAATTTTAAAGGAAAAATAAAATGATCGATAATGATAATTTAAGTTGGGTAGAAGAACAGTTCCGTAGTGCGTTTTGCTCTGAGTACGAAAAGTTAGTTAAGACGCAACATAAACTTTGTAGAAGAGATTCTAGTATAGCTTCTAAAGATATACCGCACCGAAGGGAAAAACATTTAGAGTCGCCTAAACGAGAACGTTTAGCTGATTACTTTTCTGAGAATGACTTAAGTTATCTTTCTTCTGACGGTATTAAAAATATCGGAAAATCTCATGCGAATATTGCCGTATACAAACAAAATAATGCTGTGTTCAATAGGCTTTGGTCTACTAATGAAGGACAAGCGTTTGCGCTCGAATCGTTGGATGTACCGGCTAAGTTGTTACGAAAAGCAAAACGACGGTTGATGAAGGTAAGTATTGAAGAAGAAATCGCTATGAGAGTATCTAGCGAACACATAATCATAGTATCGTCTGAAGCTTTAGAACAGACTTTATCTACTATCGATACTAACTCTTTTGATTATACCGCATTTAAAATTGTGGTAGACGCACCGTGTACGGAAGTACCTTTAGCTTTTGGGTTTAAGTGGTTTAAAATGATCGCACGGCCTAATCTTTCAAGAAGCGTGGCTTATCATCGTAATAACGTAAAACTGTTTACGTCTACGCCGGTTAATTCACTTCGATTTTCTGCATCGAAAAACGACTATGTTTTCAATACGTCGTATTATCAGGAAGTCGAGATTAAACTTCCCGAAAGGATTATAAGGTTACTGGTATGAGTTTCAAAGTAGGAGACAAAGTAATAAACGGGGAAAATCAAAACTGGCTTTACGTTTAGGAGAAACCAAAATGAATCTATGTTCAAAGTCAAAAACTCAGCTAATTCGCTATGTACAATTACTGCGGAAAAACTTAAAATCTCAACAAGAAATAATCGATCAACTTGTTTTAAGTAGTAACGAACTTCAGGATATGACTAGGCAGGAGTTAGACCGTCAAAACGATATTTGGCACCATAGATTAATCGAAGCAGAAGAAATTCACAGATTGAAAACTGTGGATCTTGAAAGACATAACGAGGTGTTGTCGAATTTAATAACTAAGCGTGCGGCGTTACAAGTACATCCGTCAGTAGTGGTTTTACTGGATTACGCTAAATACGAGATACCGGATTACGCTAAATACGAGATACCGGATTACGCTAAATACGAGATACCGGATTACGCTAAATACGAGAGCATGCAAAAAGAACTAAAAGGTCAATACAAAATAAACGCTAATCTGACTAAACAAGTAGACGACTTGAGAACTCAGATAAGAAACGCCGCGGAAACACTTGTTAAATCTATCTGACCTCTGGAAGTTCCAGCGTCGTGCGATAAATTGGATCAAGACTCATCCCATGTCGGCGCTGTGGATCGACATGGGATTAGGCAAAACCGTAATAACGTTAACTGCCTTTGCCGATGCACTCAGAGGTTTCGAGTCACGACACATGCTGGTTGTGGCGCCGTTGAGAGTAGCGCGGGATGTTTGGGATGCTGAGATCAAACGGTGGAGCCACCTTCACGGACTGACGATTTCGAAGATTGTCGGCAACCGGCAACAACGTCTGGACGGACTAAAAATTCCCGCCGACATCCACACCATAAACCGGGAACAACTTTCTTGGCTATTCTCGGGTTACGTACAGGAGAAATCTCGTGGAAAATTCAAACAGATTCGCAAGTGGCCGTGGGACTGGCTTACCCTTGACGAAAGCCAATCCTTCAAGAAGGCTGGAAATAACCGAACTAATGCAGCAAGCCGCATCTCGACATTTCATCTCTGTGATCGAATCGTGGAACTTACTGGTACGCCATCCCCGAACGGTTACGGTGATCTCTGGTCGCAGATCCAGATTCTCGATCAAGGAAAACGACTAGGAACTTCTGACAAAGCTTTCAAAGATCGTTGGTTCGACCCCCCTCCCGATTGGGGATATAAATGGACTCTGAAAGAAAACGCCGCAAGTGAAATCCAGGATCTCGTTCGAGATCTGGTGATCTCGATGCGGGCTGAAGATTATCTGGATCTTCCGCCCGTCATCTACAATCCCCTGTACGTCACCCTGTCTCCTGCCGTTATGAAGCAGTACAAGCGCCTAGAACGGACCGCTGTGCTGCGTTTGGCTGAGCACAGTATCACGGCAGCCAATGCCGGCGTACTCGGTAACAAGCTGCTTCAGCTTGCCTCTGGCGCTATGTACGTGGACGACCGCGGCAGCTTCGAATGTCTACACGATACCAAACTGGACGTATTATGTGATGTTTTGGACGAATTGGCGTTTTCCGGGCCTGTTTTGATTGCTTATGGCTTCAGAAGCGACGCAGCGCGAATTGGGGCTCGATTGAGCCGCTACGTTGGACGATCTCGGTCTTGGGGTACCCTGCGGTCGGCTGCCGAGATGCGCGCGTTCAGGGACGGTTCTGTGGACTTCGGCGTGGTACACCCGGCTTCAGCCGGTCATGGGTTGAACGATCTGCACCTTTCTGGATCTGAAAATATTATATGGTTCGGACCGACCAATAATCTCGAATGGTGGGATCAGCTAAACGCACGGCTCGCAGGCGGTGCTCGACGCATAGGGAAAAATGTCCGGATACAAACAATTCTCGCGAGAAACACGGTTGATGAAGACTATATGGCAATGCTCGAATCGAAGAGTATCGATCAGGCGGGATTGGTTAAGGCACTTCGTACAAGAGTTTAAAGCTCCACAACTTCATAGCCGAAACCGGTATTTGGGTCCATCTCAATCGCGGTGTTCATTGCTGTCTTAATATCGCAGCCGGCTATCAATACTGCCCATGCCAATACACCACCAGAGCCTATTCCGTAATAACGTGAATCGATATGCGTAAGACGCATGAATTTGTCTACAACCTCGATACCTTCAGGCCCGAGAACAACTACTGAAAAATCATCGTTATCTTCAAGATTCGATATCGGTTCTAACGGATCATCCCAGTCGCCATTTTCAAACCAATCCAAGAAGATTTCACCCGGTCCTTCTAATCCAGACAAACCAACAAGATATCTGTCACCACCTATTTCGATTTGATTTATTTTTGTCTCGCAAGGCATGACTATTTCACCATCATTCGAAACAGCCATGTGATCTGCCGCCATATAGCCTCTCTTTTGATCTGCTACTATCGTAGTCATTTTTCCTCACTCGTCGGCATAGCTGCCTCGCGACATTTGTTGTATTGACCAGCAACGTCCACAAGTTTAAGCGTGGTCGCAGCAAACGTGTTATCCACCAGTGGAGTTAATGGCGGACAATTCGCTTCGATCAACGGATTCACTCGATCTTTCACCCGTAAGAATGGCGTCGAGCATCCGCTTAGTGTCATCAGTATGACGACACTCCATATAAATTGTCTCAGTACGTATTTCACGTTCCACTTCCTGTCTGATTGTTTTGTTGGTGATCTCGATTTTCGAAATCTCTGATGCCGTAGCAAGAATAGTCTGATCGTATATCCGCTGCGCGAGTTGTTCTTCACGGAGAATATCCGCCGTAATGGAATTCTTCATGTGACTCGCACCGCGGTTATAGCCAATGCCACCGGCAGCGCTGATAGCCAACACAGCAATCAACGCTACTTTCGCATTAAGTAATCCGGCAAACATTATACTGTGAACCCTTCGTCAAGAATACGCAACGCTCTTTCTGTGAAATTAAGCCGCTCGTCCAAACCATGATAACCGCCATTGATGCGCTTGGTAATTCCACGGACAATCGCTCTCATATCTTCAGTAGACAGCATATCGGCTGCATGGTTCAGGTTACTTTTATCCCAAAACGCCGCAGCACTCAACGCCGCGTGCCGGGGCTCGATCAGGTAATCAGGCATCTCGACCAACGTCGGCAAGTTCATTAACCGCCCCATCTTGACGTAGTTATCCCTGCCGGTGATTTGCATAAGTCCACGTCCGCGATAGCGGAAGCCATCACCGGATTGCTCGGGACCGTTACCCAACCGGTTTGCATAGACCTTGTTGGCGAGACGTTCGGGGTTATGTCCGTAATTGAAAGTCGACTCAGCATCAGGGAATCGGCTCGGCCACACAGCCTGAAGGCGACGGCGGCTGTAGTTCAGGTTTTCTTCGAGTCGATTCATCTGTGCTGACTCGACTGCGATCTGAGCTAAAAACGCAGCGACCCGCTGTACGTTTCTATCGATCTCGAATTTCTCCATTGCTTGGTTCAGTGGTTTCACCCACGTCTCGACAAAGCGAGCCTGTGGCATAATCTGTTGAATTTGTGATCCTGTTAGCTTCACGGTTTTTCTCCTTATAATTGTCGGGGTTCGTAATACGGTTCGGTGTTTACACGTTCGTAACTTCCGCCGTTGAACTTTTTGTCGGCTACGTCGGCGGTGAAAATAAGAGCTAAGACGGCGCCAGAACCCGTCGCGTACGCCGTCATCAACATTGCAATATCCGCAACAGTCTTCGCCAGAACAAAGCCCTTGAACGCAAAGATCGTTATCACAATCAGTGCCAGAGCGGCAAACGTGAATTTTCTTTTTATCACCCATGTTTTGTTATTACCTTTTTTGGAAGTCAACTTATGTCTCCGTTAATTCCTTACACGAGATAAGCGGATACCGTTCGCCCATGATTTCTTTGTAGTCCTGCTGATAGTCTTCCATCGTATTACGGATAGTTATCTTGTTACCGTTCGCCCTACATTCGTCTTGGCGCAAACCTCTGAGCGTCGATGCGATGTTGAGAGCGAGTATTCGGTCGATCTTGTGACCGTTGGTGGCAACGTCAGACGCATAAGCGTATGAGCCTACGCTAAACAACAATCCGCGTCCTATACCGCCGTTGAAAAGCAACAAGATAAGAGTTACCGCTACCAGCCAACGCCACGTAGTTAGCTTCTTGGGATCATCGGGCGGCAGGAGTTTTGCCATTAAATTAAGGTTCATACTTTAGTCCTTATGTCACTGCAACAGTTATGCCGCCGTCAGCCTTTGAGAAGGCTGTACAGAACCAGCTTATGCCATCGGATTCAACCTCAAGGCTATCTCCGACAAGCGATACGTTAGCAACAAAATTTAGCGTATCCTGCGCGCTTATCGCAACCAACTCACCGACGATATCAAGAAACGTTCCTTGTAAGATATCGGCCCCGGCATTGGTCGTGATGATGTAGGCCGTAGTTGGCGCTGTCTTTACAATGAACTTGAATTTAAGATTAGCGGCAGGAGCGGGAAGTGTAGACGTAAATCCTCCTGCGGCATTGAGATAAAATGTTTTTCCGTTTTCAGCGGCAGTTATAACATTGGTTGCGGTGACAATTTCTGACTGCCGATTAATCGGTTCAGAGAGAACACTGGATGCGCCAATGATAGCGTAATCGGCGACAGTTCCCGGATCGCCTTTAAGTCCATAGATAACATTGTTATCTGAACCGCTAGTTTCTTCAACAATATGCGTGTGGTTTGATCCTTTGGCCGTAATACCATAAACCAAGCAATCAGTAGCGTTACGTAATTCAACCGCAGCACCCGACGGGGATGAATTAACGCCCTGATTACAATCGATGACCTTAATATCACTTAAAGTCACATCTCTAGTAATATGACCAGCAGCACCAACTTGTACGCCGGGACCATTCATATTTTTAACGGTAACACCGGATATACTAATATCTTCTGTAGCTAGAACAGCACCACCGTCTACTAATACTCCAATGTAGCCTTGAGAGGCAACTGTTTCAGTACCGATAATAGTAATATTTGAACAAGTCACGTCCCGCGTATATCCTTTGCTATTTGAACCTCCGATAACAACGGCCGGTCCATTAGAACCACCAAAATGATTAGAGTCTTCAGTAACGATCATGGTAATATTACTAACCGTTATACCTTCATTGCCTTTAGGTGTTCCATCAGACGGCAGGGCATCAAAACCTTCGATTCCTATTCCTTCACGGAAACAATCAATTAAATTGATTTTGTCGATTATTCCGTTTTTCACATAACCGAAAGCAATGCCGAAATTGTTGCTTTTTTCTATGACTAGATTCTCAACCCTGACATTTTCACTTTGAATATCAGCGAAGGAATCAAAAGCACTAACACCAAGAGCACCAGATGTAACGGTCGGGCTTCCCTGACCAAGAATATATAGGTTATCGATCAATAAGTTTTTAATGCCACCCAACAATACGCCGTGTTGTGAGTTTGCATGAGTACGATCAACACAAAAGTCTTTCAGAATAATGTTTGTTTGTTGTACCGAAACACTAGATGTAATGATTCGATTTAGAGGGGCTGCGAATAGACCCTTAATAGCTGAACTCTTACCTTCGCCCCTAAGTGTTGTATTACTGGCTACGGTTACGAAATTGCTTACAGCGAAAATTTCTGACGGAATAAAGGCATCGCTACCTCCATTAGCAGAAGTATCACAAGCTGCCTGTACTGCCACCAACATATCTGTAGTGCCGGGAGTGGTGTTGTTCCCATAACGCGAGAAATGACTTTCTACAAATCGAAAATTTATCGGCGTTGCGCCAGCAGCCAACTCAGCAGCCGTCTGAGGGTATAACAGTCCACCGATTAGCTCAGCCGTCAAAGCGACCGTATTGGTCAGAGCTTCAGCGGCTTCAAGAATACCGCCAGAGGTTACGCGCAAGAATTTACCGAAGAAATTCGATACGGGCGCCATCTCTGCTTGCGCGTTTGTGCTTGCGGCTGTAATTGGAAAGCGAATAGACCGACCGATCTTGTTCTCCAACTCCTGAAGAATCAGAATTATTTTATCAAGCTCGTCATTGAACGTTTTCGAAGACCACGGTCCGTTCTGTTGGAAATCAGTTGCGCGCGCAACAGCGATATCACGATAGATCGTAACAACCTCATTACCGGCCATAGCGACTACGAAAGTAACGTTGCCGCCCGTTTCGTTACCGGCGCCAGATACGGTATAGTCAGTCGTCAATACTTTCAATACGCCATCAACATCGACTACGATATCCGCGTCAAGAAAAATAGGAAACGGATATGTGAAAATAGTCTGTGCCGCGATTGCGGTATACTGCACTCGCGGAGAAATGTCTTGTACGTTGTCGATGCTTGCCATTTTATTCCTCTACTCCAAAGCGAAGTCTGTTACGTTTGCGCCGATGCGCCGCTATTCGTGCTGCGAACAATACGTCTTCTTGTTCAAGCAACGCTCGCGCAACTCCATCGTACCGTCCCTGAATGTCTTTGATTAACTCGACTCGCATATCCGGAGTTGCGTTAACATACGTCGAGTTCGAAAATAAACGCTGTAGCTCTTGTTTAAATGTACGACCGTTGGGCGCGCTTCGGGAACGAGCGATAATGATCAGTTTATCGTACTCTTCTGTGTTGAGTCTCAGACCCTCGATACGCTTACTCGGCATTCCAACCGGGACCGTACGCGTTGTTTCCATCAAGGTAATAAGCTCATCCACGATCGGATCTTGAACTATGGTCGTATCCGGAATCGGAGACATAGACCCGAGTAAAGAACCCGAACGTCGTAAACGGGGCTCGCCAAAGAAATCCCGGCGCGGTGGTGCTTCTTTCGATAAACCCGGTATGCCAGACTTGACTTTAATATTATCGAGGATCGTCCACGCTTCTCTCAAATATGGATCGTCTATCGCGCCCAGTTGTGAACGTAGCGCCGAGAACGGAACCAACGCTGAGGTCATGGTCTTCGACCAACTCTGGAAATATCGCTCCGGGTCTGACATCATCTCGGTGAAATCGGCGATGCCCTTGACATACGTTTTCGACATCGTATTATTGGCGACGCCGATAATGATCGCCGAAGCTGCATCATTAATTTTCGTCCGCTCATCATCCAAGCCGCTATCGCCATCGCTTTCAATATACGACAGGATCTCAGTTGCGTCCGCCGTAGCACCTATCACAAATGCAAGTGGCTCCATTCGCGCATACGAATGATATTTATCACCGGCTCGAATACCGTAAGGTAGCCAACCGGATAATTCCAGTAACGCCCGAGCATCTGGATTAGAAGGACCGGCACCGGTTATCGTACCATCCATTGTATAAGATGCCACAATAGCCGATGTCGCTGTTCCCATACTGACGCGAGCAAGCATTACGTCGCGTTCACGTCCGCCTGTCTTCATAGCCTGCCAAAACTTAGATCGAAACAAAGCAACCGGTGATCGATCAAGAATACCCGCAGTAAAAATATTCACTGGCGTTCGAACAAACGGCGCCAACAAAGAAAGAACAGGCGTTTTCCGTAACGCTAACTGAAACGCTTGTCCTCTCGTTCCTAGCGGATTTTGAAAAGTTACATACCGGGTGAAATCTTCCGCGGCCTTCTGTACTTTCAAAGGCGTGTTTTCCATAAACTCGCGGGCGATATCCGCCGCATCGATTGCTTTCGCAGCACCGGAAGCGACTTGTTCGTTGGCGTGTAAAAACGCACGCCGCTCAACTTCCGATCGATACGCTAATGTCTTGAAAAATTCATCGACCGGCATCATAACCCGTTCGGTTGGCGCACGTATGATTTGGCCTATACCGGGTAACGGAATACTTTCTGGAATTGTTCTAACTGCGCCACTAACAGGATCGATAAAAGGCTTGCCTCTAGCCGAAGGAGGGATAACAGAAACACGAACACCATCAAGCAGACCTTCAGCAATCGCGCCTAAAGGCGTTGCGCGCTGCTCGGGTGTCAATAGATGTTCGGCCGAAATAGAGCGCCTGCGGGTCGATTCGAACTTGACAACATCATCTAATGATGTTCCTGTCTGCGCGCTCTTGGACATTAACCTGAAAGCGTCCCTGTAAGCCCCTATGGTGCCGTGTAGCAATGCGGACGCTTCACCTACCTGTACGTGTTCACCCGGACCCAAGAAGCGTCCTATGCGCGCTGCTACAGCCGTCTCAGCCACGTTCATCGTCTGCATCAAGATGTTACCGGTGGTATTAATAACGTGTGTCTTCGGACCGGAAAGAATCGAATTGATGAATAGCTCGTTTATAACACCCATCAACTTAGACTGGGTATACTTTCGCGTTGCTTTAGTGACTGCCCCGGTATTCTCCATCAGGGAAATAGCTTTGGCGATTCGATCAGTATCAAATCCATCGACCGCATCTACCAACTCACGCATTCGGGTAATGTCGATCTCGTCTGCCGCGGTAGGAATCTTAAACGCATTTAATGCTCTACCCGACTCAGCGCGTGCGCCCATAAACTCTGTCTGAAATTCCCGGTGCCATTGAATCTGCCGACGAAACGTCAGCTTATCGATATCCGTTCCTTCGCCCTTTGCAATTTTCGTTGCAAGAGTATGAATGCGTTCCGCGCTGGAATTCAATACCTGACGTGCAGCGAGAATCGTTTCAGCGTTAACAACCCCGCCGACCTCACGCTCCATGATCGCCTTGACAACGTTTTCATGGACGTTAAGATCTTCCGCTAATCCTACTAATTGTTCTTGCGTTATTATACCACGTCGAGCTTCATCGATTCGACCGGCGTTCTGTTGCGAAACATCCGCGATAATCGCTTTGATTTCATCCGTCGTATTGATCGTATCGAAATTGGTCTGGAACGACTCATCAAGCGCAAATTCGCGCAAACGCAATTGCGAGAGACGCGTTCCTTCTGCGATATCATCGAAATCCAGTTCCGGAAACGGCTCCTTAACAACTGTCGGTTGTTTCGGATCTAATGTAGCAACGGGCGGTTCATCCGTCGCCCGCGCTACGAGTTCTGGCTCTTGCGATGCCGGCTTAGGTTCTTCGAGCCTGTTCGGATCGATCGGCTCGTTCTTTACAACCGTCGAATCAGGCTCCGGCTTCTTCTTACCCGCTAGAAATTCATCCTGACCGGGGCGTTTTACTTTTGCTTTCTTCGCGCCCGCACGAACGCCTCTGGCGACAGCTTTTGCGATTGCTTTGTCTAAACCGAATGCAGGCATTTCTTATTGTCCCTGTGAAAACACGACTTGGTTATCTCGCTTCACTTGTTTGATGTTATCCGGATCGAACAGAACGATATTCCGCGTACGTTTATCCGCGCCCTTAATTGCGTCTGTTAGTGGCTTTATGAATCCTTGTCCTATAATCTGGTTTCGGGATTTAGCATCGAAAAATTTGATACCGGGAATACCTGCTTTCTCTAATGCTTCGCTCGCAGCTTGTCCTTGTCCTAAGCTAATCACAATATCTTTACCTGCATCAGCCGGATCGATCATAGTTCCATTAGGTAAAATAAATCGATCCTCAAACGGAGCTTGCGCAGGTTTCAACAAACCGTCGTCCACCATTCTCTGTAAGACATCGGGCTGTTTATTCAAAGGCGCATCCCAATCCAACATCTTCGCAGTAACTTCATCCGGTATCTCTACCTCAAGTAACTGACCGCGGAACGTACCGTCTTCAATCGATTCGATCGCGTCGTCCATCGATCGGATAAATGCGGGACTGTCTTCGTCGCCTTGTTTCAAAGCTCGCGCTCGTCTTTTCTCAAGCTCTCTGATCGCCGAGTCCTTCGCTTCGCTCAGAGGCTTTCCGCCTGCAACCGCATCATCGATAATTCGCGCAGCGACATCCTTAGACCCGGAACCTTTACCGGGTTGAAGCGCACGCTGATAGCCCTCGGCCACACCCTTGTTCTCGGCGAAATATAGACCGTGACCGAATGCTTGCGCACCCTCACCGGTCCCTATCGCTTCCCGAGAAAACTTGTCGAAGCTAAACGGCGATCCGTGAAACGCAATCATGCCTTCCTGTAGCCGCATCGGACCTTTCGTACCGAAATTCGCAACCGACTGACGTGCGATCTTTAAAGAAGTACCAGCCGTCTTCAAAACGCCGACTATGCCGGCCGTTGAAACCAAACTATCCACGGCATTTTTATATCGCCCTTCAAATTCGCCTTCGTCTTCCCGATTAGTCATCCACTCGATATAAGAATTTGCTAACGAACCTTCCGAGGACATCTTATTCAACAACGTCCCAAAGCCATTTTCCATCTGCCGGCCCATCTCAACAAGATCGGCAACCCGGCCTTCGTGCGCTTCAAACGCACTTGCCGATGTAACGCCCTCCGCGAAAGCGAGCTTACCAAGTCTCGCCAACGTCGAAATATTTTTAATCCCGCCAACCGCTTTGAGGTAGCCACTGAAAGGGATAACAAACTGCGTTATTCCCTGTACGATACCATCCGATGTCGTATTCTGTGCTTCTACCTCGTCTGCAAAATTATGTGCCGCCTCAAACGCGCCGGGGAATAATGTTCGTAAAGGCGCCACCGGTTCGATATCTTCGGACAGATCCTCGTGTTCTTTAATACCAACAGGGGGTCGCGACACTTCTTCCACAACAAATTCCGCTCCCGCTTTAAAAAGATCATCCGCGGTTTCTACAGTGTTTAGCGTAGCTCGAAACAAACCCATACTGATATTACGCGGTAGCCTCTGCGCCCATCCGGGCAGATTTCTGCCGCTAAATATGGCTTCAGGCTTCGACGACTCCCCGATTTGCTTTTCTAAATCGTTCGCAACGTCTTGATCTTCCGCCGCGCGAGTTCGCGCTACAGCGTCATTCACATCTGAATCTAAAATTTGTGCCGGCATTAGCCCTGACTCTTTTGTTGGTTTTCTCGAATAATGTTTTCGTAACGTTTGATCTCGACATCATATTGTCGACGCTCGCGATCTGACAAATCATTCGGATCGCCCATCTGTTGCTGATACTCTGTTAAAGCCCGTTCCGCTTTTTCAGCTTCGCTCTTTGAATTAGCTCGAACAATTGTCTTGATAACCCGTTCCGACGCTTCTAAAATAGCCGCTTGTCTTTCTTCGGGCGGAAGCGCATCGATTACGTCGTATAATTCTGTAAACGCTCTGTCGCGTTGCCGTGCTTCATCTTCAGATAACATTTTAGCCGATAGTGTTCCACGAACGATACCGAGCGATCTGTCAATACGATCAAACGCTTCTTTAGCGACTTGCGTACCTTTCCAACCCGCTTCGTCTTTTCGTCGTTGCAATATTAGTTTACTGCGATCATCGAATGTTAAAGAACCTTCAGTTCGTATTTCGTCCTCGGTTAAAAATAACAGGTTCGTTTCAAACCGAAACAATGTCTCTGGATCTGATCTACGCGGAGTAGACGCAGCCGACTGTAGCTCATTCAATAAGGTCCGAGCAACGCTAGGCAATAACTCATCATCCTCCACCTTCTGAAGCAAATCTGTTCGCGTTAATTCACCAGCGAGCATACCGGCGGTGGCATCACGATCGCCGGCTTCATGGCGAGCCGTTTCTTCTGCTATCTCCTGCGAATTACGTGCAGCCCGCAAAGCATTTCGTTCGCGAAGCTCCGCCAGTAACTCGTTCTCAAGTTTAGCTTCTTCTTCAGGCGTCAGCGTATTAGCGGTTCGATTTGCTTCTTTCAAGTCCTCGATAAAACCAATCGGATCGCCAAACACATCCGTTACTTCATTCTTAAAACGTGAAATAACAGTCTCAAATATAATCCCGCGCCGTGCATCTTCACGAGCTTCACGAGCTTCGCTTTCCGATAAAGTACCGTCAGCTTCTAACGCGTCCAAAAGTAAAAACAGTTTCCCTTCTTCCAATTCAGATTCAGCGTGCGCTTCGGGAGTATCTTGAGATCGTAAGAATGCTACCTTCTCCGTCAATCGACTAACTTGTTCGCTACCTAAAACGAGACTTTCTTGACGTAATTCGTTAGCCAGTGCAGTTTGAATTCGCGCAAGACCTGCGCCCGCTCGTTTGCTGTATAATTCTGTTATTAGGGTACGAGCTTCGGGCGGCGCTTCTTCTAATATTCCATCCAACATCGCACTCATACCCTGTCGGAATGCTTCCGGATCAGTTCCGGCTTCCGCTTCGAGACGTGCTGCATTCTCGTCTAAATCGATCTCCGATTGAATAGCGTAACTTCTCAAAGCCGCGTTATTATAAGCGCGACCGAACGCAGTCAGGGTAGATTTGAGTTCCGGCACTCCCTGTTCACCGGCTCTTGCACCCGCCGCTGCACCGGATTTTGTTAGGTTTCTTTTTATGATCGGCGCAATAATTTCACGGCTGGTTCGCGAAAACGATGACAGCGATTGCGCTAGTGCCAACGCCGCCTTATCGCCGCCACTCGGAGTCGTTCGCGCGCTCAAATCAATAAGCGTCGGTCCTTGAAGTTCTCTAAAACGTGTAGCCGGCATTATTACCCACCCCGTAAGGTTGTAAGCGCACCGCTGGCAGTATCAAGTAGAGTCGATGCCGCACCCGCTTTACCGGCGAAACGCGCTGCACGTCCTTGTGCGAGAAGTCCGCGTTGTCGTTGCCGGGAACTTGCACGATCTACAAATAAGTCGTCTGTCGCTCGATCGATATCCAACTGTGCGATTTGCCGAGGCGAACCTTCATCAAAAGCAACTCCGGTCGCACCCGCAGCCGCTTGTTGCGATGAAATAGCCCGCAATAGATTCCGCTTGCGAATAATCTCGCGCTGTTTAGAAGCATCGCCTTCTGCACCAGCGTCTATTTTTGCCTGCGCATCTTGAAACTTCCCGGCTGCGCGCTGCTGCTGTGCTGAAATAACACCCGCGGTAATACTAAGTCCCGCAGTTGCTAAAATAGCAGCACCGGTTAAAGCACTACCGCCGCCTATCGCGGTCGCTATCGGAACTACAAAAGCCATTTATCTGGACTCCATATCTACAACGATACTCAAAAGCTCCATCGGTAACGGATCTATTTGAGTAAACGTAATTAACTTATCGTCAGTCTCGTCCCAATTCGATGTTTCTTCCAAAGCATGATTACCCGAAAAAGGTACTTTTGTCGTATCGAACTCATCAACATCAAAATGTTTATCGGGTAGTGGACGACCGTTAACCAACAAACCGAGGGTGTTACGGACCTTCGCTCGTGCTTTAACAACACGCCGTTTGTCTAAAAAGTTAGAACCGGCGGGTGTCAGTGTCGCTAGAGGCATGGGTGTAACGGTAGGATCGAAGTCCAAACCGACCTGAATATTGGAAGCAACGAATTCTGATTCGCTCGGCGTAACCGTACCGCCTGTCTGATCGGTCAATACTTTGTGCTCGGTTTGCAAACGAACTCGACAGGTCTCGCCTGTCAAATGTAGAACATTGCCAGCAACGCCGCCAACTACATTCACACCCGAATCCACATACATAGCGTTATCAGTCTGCTCCAAAAATAATTTCGCCGTCCCATCAATTGTACGTTGGACCGCAAAATAGACCTCTTCCACCGTTGTTGCGGTCGCTTTAAAAAGACCAGTCGTTGCCCAATTAGTCCAAGCCCGGACATCCGCCTCTCGGCGTATATTCAAAACTGCAACGGTGCCGTCGCCGTTAACGACAAACACAAGGCTTATCTCGTCCGTTGACGAACCTTGCCACGCGGATAAATCCGTTACGTTATTTATCAAATGCGGTGCAAGACTGGATAACCCAAGAGAGGCGTAAGCGTCTTGTTCAAAATCAAATCGAAAATCTCGAATAGACTTGCCCAACCTCTGCACAAAAACAGTGGTGCCGTCTATGCTTACGGGCCGAATACGTTTCACGCCGTTCTGTGTCTGTGGCGTAGGTACGTCAGAAGGTGTTATCGGTTCTCCGCGAGGACGAATATACCTAAACTCCTGCCCGGAAGTAAACACTTCCAAACTTCGACCTGAAAATAATGCGTTAATCGCGTTCAACTGCTGCCCATCTAACGTTTGAAAAATGGGATCGGAGTCGAACTGTTCCAGTAATTCATAAGCGTTGATATCGTTAACAGCACTTCCAAATAACGACTGAAGTTTACTTCTGGTCCCGCCAAAATATAGCCGCCCGCCAAAAAACGACGCCGTGCGTTGATAGCCACGCGTAGCACTCCAAACATCTTCGGCTCGTGAAACACCGGGCGTTGTTTGAGTAACGGTAGGAGAAACCGCGGTCGTCGACACAACCGTACCGATGGTTACGCTCATCAAACCGTCGTATGTTTTCGCACTAGCGTTTGCAAACGTTACCGTATAGGTTAGTGCGCTAGTCCGTACGCATGTCACGCCAGTAAACCCCGGCACCGAAAACAATTTCTGGACTTCTCTGGCTATATTAGTAGCAGTCGTGGTCTGCTCATCGGAGGTTGCGTCACCAGCAAAAGAAACTAACGCTGATCTCGCACCGTCGAGTTCTACTTGAAAGGTATCGCCTTGAGCCCAGTTCACATCAAATACGATAACCTGTACTTCCGATGTCGGAGTAGGGCTGCTGCTATCGTTATAGTCGAATTGCGGAACGCTATCGAACGAAAATTCTGCTGTTTGAAAATCGGCGTTGGTGAATTCCTCCGCTACGAATCGAAACGGATAATCTTCATGGGTAAAAAACAACGCATCCGCGCCCACGGCAGCATCCAAATCCGGAATATCTGCTGACGGGTATGGTAGCGGGAACGTTCCGCTCGTAGGAATCGCACCGTTGAGAAACATCGTAGCTGATCTGTCGGTTACAGCCGCTAAATATCGAATTGCTGTCGTTAGTTCAAACGAGAATAACCGAACATTCGAAACGACTCCACTATCTACCCATATGTTAAACTCGGATAGGGAAACCGTATTCGTGCTCATCGTGGTTCCGCCTATCTTGACAATTCGCCAATATCGCGCAGTCACGGTATCCAAAGCGCCACTGGCGGTTAGAAGCGTCCGACGATACGTACGCTCTGTTGTGTCTATCTTTGGTAAAACTGCGCCGAAATCATTCCACGCCGCGTCATCGGTCGACCACTGTATACGAAACTCCGCACTTGTACTTCCGGTCGATTTGAATTTTTTAACATCCGCGTGCGATACGACTTTAGCCGCTCCGAGATCGTAACGAAGAACAATGTAAGGATCGACAACGCCAATATTTCCTGTAGTAATGACAAGCGTCGTGTCGTCATCATCGTGACCATTAGCACCTGTACCTCCTTCTGGTGTCGTCACCGCCGTTGGTATTTGCAGCGTCAAGATATTCGGAAGCTGTTGAATAAACTTCAACCCCGGACGACGAAATACGCCGCCGAGATGGTTAACAACAACGTTTATTCCCGTCAATAACCCGTTGTTATACGCATCTGTTTCGACACGCCCCGACGCGCGTGGATCGAGCACTCCGCTTAAAAACGAGGTTTGAGCGGTTTTAGTTCGCACTAGAAACGAACATCCGTAAAGGGACTGTCGAAAACAGGTTTCGCCGGTCTGCCCTGCGCGTCAGCATATAACGCCACTCCGCGCTGGTAGTCGTATTTTGACTTCATTATCGCCACCGCTGTATCGCTTTCCGTGATCGGCTTGATAAAATGTTGTGCAAGTCCAAAAGTCATCAGCGTTGCAAAATAAGCAGGCACGCTTGTAACTTCCGGCTTAAACATATAGTCGAGTTCTACTGACGTTCGATCAGTATATATACGATCTGCGTATATCTCATAATTAAGGTCGACAGGAAACATGCCGATAGGCAGCAACATATCGGGGGGAAGTTGGTACGCAAACTTCCATTGATTTAACGGCACGTCCACGAGCCGGCTTAGGGCCGCTTTCGTCATCGCAAAGCGCCAACGATTAGATTGCAGTTCGTTTTCGTACAACACTTCAAATAAGTTAGCCCCAACCGTGGCGCCATACCGTTCGTCCGATAAGCTATTTAAAGGCTTCTCGCCACAAAGGATGAGCGCCTTGCTTATCAGGTCAATTTTGCTGTTTGTTATGATCGCCACTTGGCAACTCCCAATTAACTTCGTGAGGACGCGGTTTACCGTGAAAGCAAACAAAACTCGTACCGGGGGGAATTTTCCACGGCCGTCTTATTTCCCATTTATAACTCGCACATCGACCGGGAAACAATTCGTCTATGCTTGTCCATTCGCGCCGTAGATGGTCTTGCGTATACCCTTGATCGCCCCATCTAGCCCAGTCCTGTTCGTACTTAGTAGGCGTATCCAATTCATACCCGTCGAACAAATACTGATAGGCATATAACACCGAGGCCCCGTACAGGTCCATGGCGATCCGGGTGTCGTGCTTTTCGGCCATCTTGGCTGCCACGAACGACAACTCGGCCAGGGCATGGATCACTTCGATCGAAGGCCGCTGATCGGCGATCGCCTGCAACTTGGCCAGCAAATCGCGAGGGTCGCCCTCGAGGTCCGCCATAAGATTGTTGAGCCGCAGAATCTGCATCGTCCGCGCACTGGCCCGAGGTCCCTCG
>SDBV01004622.1_pt1 | contig 19704 bp, 11 predicted proteins | sample 2277081 | NCBI WGS metagenome assembly SDBV01 (sample SAMN10402039, study PRJNA504765) | marine sediment metagenome | isolation source: marine sediment core GS10_PC15, 223 cmbsf | place: Arctic Ocean: Southern Knipovich Ridge | collected 2010
GCTGGGACCCGACGGCCAACAGCAGCGCGTATCCGCTCCTTCGCCAAGCACAGCAGTGGGCAGATAACCTTACTTCGAGTTGAGTGATTCGACGGCGATCGTCCACGCGCGCCGGCCTTCGCCCGGCTCGGGTGAAACGCCCAGTTATCCGACCGCCGTGGCCCGACCGCCGGCCCAGGCGTGGCCGTGTCCGCTGATCCTCAACCTGGTCGGCGCCGCCTTGGCATGGTGGGTCTACCGGCGACAGCGGGCGCTCGGCCAACCGCGGGTCTGGGCGTGGGTGGTATTCGTCTTTCTGTTGGGAGTGCCGGGCCTGGTCGGATACCTGGTTCACCGCGGCTGGCCGGTTCGCCAGACGTGTCCGGCGTGCGAGAGGCCGGCTCCCCGCGACCGCGAGTCGTGCTTCGCCTGTGGCGAACAGTTTCCCGAACCGGCGCCCCGGGGGACCGCGGTGCTGGCTTGATTGGCCGCTGGTAGTAACCGCATTCATGCGGATTGTCGCCGGTTCGCCCGAGCCGTCGCAGTATTCGTGCCACCGATCCGTCCGAAACGGTACCGCCATCGGTCCTTCTTTGTTCGCGAGATTGGAGAGGTTGCGGCGTCTGCGTCGGGAAATGAACGATTCGTGAGACACACCCGGGGCCAGCCCCACGGACTCCTCCGGATCGGCGCGCATGTCGGATTGGAGTACCAACACGAATCGGCCGCCCGGATGCTGTACCTTCCGTCTCGATGGTACCATGGCGAGGAGCGATTGCCGGCGGCATCTGGCAACCGGTCAAGATCATCGCCACCGGTGACGCTTATCAAGGCACGCTGATCGGCATCGGCGGAGAAACGATCGTGGGGGCCATCGGCTTTGACTGGTTTCCTGATTTCGATCTAAGCAAGCGCCACTACTATGGCCCGGGCGACACCTGGTGGGACGCCGACATGGCGATTGTCCCACTCGGCAAGGGCCGCTGTATCGTCTCCCAACTCCGCCTGGTCGAAAACCTCGACAAGGACTCCGTGGCCGACAAGATTCTGCTGAATCTGATTGAGTGGACGACGGCCGACAATCAGTAAAGACGTACAACAGTCACACGGAATCAACAGACATGAAACGACCACTAACGTTCGCCATCGTCGGAAGCTTCCGTTGCCCAACGGTCCCTCAGCGGGTCCAGGACTTTTCGATTTCTTCGAGCGTCTTGCCCTTCGTCTCGGGAACGACGAACCAGACAAAGAGGATCGACGGAGAACATAGCGCGGCATACAGCCAGAAACAGCCCGTGGGGCCAAGGTACTTCAGCAGCAAGGGGAACGTTAGGGAAACCAAGGTACAGGTGGCCCAGACGGCAAAGACGCCGAACGACATGGCCCGGCCTCGGATTCGCGTGGGAAAGATTTCGGAGATGATGACCCAGGGGATCGGGCCGAAGCCGATCGCGAAGCAGGCGATGTAGCAGGTGATCATCACCAACAGCCAGACGCTTGCGGCCACTTTTTCACTCCTGGCCGAGTCGTCATCCTCGCCCGGGCTGTGATCCTCCGTCAGGTCGTTGCCCTTTGCCGCCTTGTCGCCTTCGGCCAGGTTTTCACTCTCGGCCACCTTGTCCGCCTTGGCCACATTGTTGCCTTCGCTCTGGTGGTTGTGGAAGAGCAGTCCGATCATCACCAGCGAGATGACCGCGCCGATGGTGCCGATTTGCAGGATGGGCTTGCGGCCCACGCTGTCGATTAACCAGAGTGTCAGTAGCGTGAACGCGGTGTTGACGATGCCGATAATCACCGCCCCGCTCAAGGCTTCGCCGAATTCCCAGCCGGCCGCCCTGAAGATCTTCGGGCCGTAGTAGATGATTGCATTGATCCCGCTGATTTGCGAAAAAACAGGCAGCATGACGCCGATCAACAGGGCGATCCGCATTCCCGGCTGAAAAAGCTGCCACACGGAACCGCTTTCGTGCGCGATGGTATCACGGATTTCGTTCATCTCGAGCGTGGCCGTTTCTCGCCCAGCCACCCGGGCGAGGATGTTCGTGGCCTCGTCTTCGCGATTTTGCTTGGTCAGCCAGCGGGGGCTCTCGGGCACCACCAGCAGCAGGAGCAAGAACAGAGTCGCCGGCAAGGCTTCCGCGAGAAACATGCCGCGCCAAATCTCGTCGACGAAGATCCAACGCAACGTGGCCTGTTCAAACAATGCGCTATAGTTCTTGGCCAGATGCAGAAGGAACGCATTGGACAGATAGGCTGCCAGCACGCCAACGGTGATGGCAAACTGATACAGGGCGACCATGCGGCCTCGCAGGCCCGGCGGCGAGAGCTCGGAGATGTACAACGGGGCGAGCATTGACGCGAATCCGACGCCCAGTCCGCCGATCAGCCGTACCGCGATCAGCACGATGGGGTTTGGCGGGATGGCCGACCCGAGTGCCGAGATCAGAAACAGTCCGCCCGCCAAGATCATCATTTTCTTGCGTCCGAATCGGTCGCTGAGCGTCCCGGCCGCCATGGCCCCGATGATGCATCCGATCAGGACCGAGCTGACGACGCAGCCTTCCATCAGGTCACTGAGCTTGAACTGATCTTTCAACGGCCCAATGGCCCCGGAGATCACGGCCGTATCGAAACCGAACAGCAACCCTCCCAGTGCCGCCACCGTGCAAACGCCCGTCAGGTATAATATGCTTCCCCGCTCGGGCACCGGTGTTCGCTGCGGAATCTCAGCGGCTTCGTTCAGTTTAGTCAACGTTTCTCTCCCGGTGGTTGGGGCCGTCCGGCTTGGGTTCTGCCAAGCTGATGAATACTCAGCGAAGCGTGGTATCTTTGACATCCAATATCTGGATTGCCGCCGGATCGACCATCCGCTCGTGCATGGCCGCCCGCCAGACCACCTCCTTATCGGGTGTCACCTCGAAGAACGGGGTGCTGTCGGTCCGGCGCTTGTGGATGAACCAGTTACCGACTACCGTGTTGCCATTGGGAAGCCGCTGGATACAGCAGATCCAGTACAGCTTCACGTCCGGCAGATCCTTCTGAGTCAGATGCCAGACCACCTTATCCTTTGGATCCACTTCGATGACCCCGCCACGGTAGCCGATTACAGTATTTCCGTTATCCAGTCGAATCGCACTGAATGCCAGGTCAGGCACTTTGATCTCGCGTATCATCTTGCCGGAAGAGTCATACTCCCGAACCACCTTATCGTCGAGAAGGCCGACCAGATAGTTCCCGCTGGCCAATTTCCGTGCATGGCGCATTCCCATGTGCGTGTTGCCGCCGGATGCAACCGACACAATCTTGACGATCTCTGCTTTACTATCGACCTCGATCAAGCGTTTGGCCGTACACTCTGCGACCAGGGTGTTTCCGTTGGACAGCCGCTGACAGCCCCAGACCTCGCTGCCGGTGTTGTACTCCCAGATTACTTTCTTGTCCGGGGTGACCTCTCGAACCCCGCGCCGCTTGCCTGTAAAGCTCATCAGGATGTTGCCGCCCTCGAGCATCCAGGCGTCTGTGCATTGGTCCGCCGGATACTCCCACTCGACTTTTCCCGCCGCCGATATCTTGAAGACACGCTTAGCTCCGATATCGCTGCAAAGAAAGGAATGCCGTACCGTTTGTTTTGGGTTCTTTTCCTGTTCAGCGCCGTATGACGTCATTGCCGTTGGCAGCAAGAACATGACCATTAGAATTGTACGTGCAATGCTCTTTTGCATCTTTTACTCCTTGTTTTGATGTAAGTAGGTTCGAGTTACTCATCCGACACCAGCATGAGCCGACGTTTCAAGACAACGTCTGCCCTACCGACTCCGGCAGCACCGGGTAAACAAGGCCGCCAGTACGACGAAGGCGAGCACGGCGCCGATCTGCGGCACCGCCTGCGCGGCGGCGCCAGTGAATCCCACGGCTTCGGCGCCGCGCTGGAACCACTGATAGCCGATTTCCAGCGGCAACCGCACTTTCTCTCCCGGCGCAGCCTTCACGCTCTGCCAAAACACAACGCCCGCTACCACGACCCCCAACACGCCCTCCCCACCCACGAGTCCGGAACCGAAAAGCACGCCTTGCTCGCGGCGGCGGAGTCGTTGCTCCTGCGTTGCGGCGCGGCGCTCCATCAGCCAGCGCAACAGCCCTCCTGCAAAGACCGTGGCCATCGTCGAAACCGGCAGATAGACACCGACGGCCAACGGCAGCGACGGAAGCCGCACCAGCTCCGCCGCCATCGCGATGCCCATGCCAATCGCCACCAAGACCCACGGCAGCTTCGCGTCAAGGACGCCTTCGATCACTAACTTCATGAGCGTTGCCTGCGGAGCCGGCAGTTCCGGGCTGCCGAAGCCGTAGGCCTTATCCAACAGCAGCACGGTCAAACACACGAACGTGGCTGAGGTCAGCACGCCCAACAATTCGCCGAGCTGCTGACGCCGCGGCGTCGCCCCGAGCAGGAAACCGGTCTTGAGATCCTGCGAGGTATCCCCGGCGATGGAAGCCGCAATCGCGACCACACACCCGACCGTCAGCGCCGCAGCCTTGCCGGCCGCATCCGTCCAACCCATCACCAGGAAGACGGAGGAAGTGCCCAAGAGAGATGCGATCGTCATTCCGCTGGTGGGGTTTGACGTCACGCCCACCAACCCCACGATTCGCGAGGCGACCGTCACGAAGAAAAACGCGCAAATCACCACGAGCACGGCGGCGCAGAGCCGCACGCCGAGCGAGGGAAGCGGCCCGAGCACCTGCGGTACGACGGCCATCCCCACCGCCAACGCAACCGCCCCCCAGACCACCACGCCCAGCGGCAGATCCTGCTGTGTCCGTGGTACGCTGCGAGGCTCTGCGCCCAACCGCTCCCTTAGTTGCGCTGCGCCCAAGCGAAAGCTGGCCGCCATCACCGGGATGCTGCGCACCAGCGTGATCAACCCGGCCGCCGCCACCGCGCCCGCACCGATGTAGCGGACGTACCGATTCCAGATTTGGTCTGCCGACATCGCGGCGATCGTCAGCTCCGTCTCGGGAAAGAACGGTTCGGCCCTTTCCGCACCCCAGTACGCGATCCCCGGAATGATCACCAGCGAAGAGAGCAGCCCACCGGCGACCATGATCGACGCGATACGGGGACCGAGGATATAGCCGACGCCGAACAACGCAGCGGACATCTTGATTCCGACTTGCGCTTTGAGCAGTCCCGGCACCGCGACATTTACCTTCGCGGGAAGCACCTTGAGCCACCCGAAGATGAACTTGAACACCACCCCCGCCCCCAGTCCCAGGAACACGTTCCGCGCCCGCGCGCCGCCGGCTTCGCTGGCGACGAGCACTTCGGCGCAGGCAGTGCCCTCCGGATAAGGCAGCTTGCCGTGCTCTTTCTCGATCAGGTATCGCCGCAGCGGGATCATGAACAACACGCCCAAGAGCCCGCCGGTCATCGCCAGCATCGTCATCTGCAGCAGTTGTGGTGCCATGTCCCACATGAACAGTGCCGGCAACGTGAAGATGACACCGCTGGCCACTGAACTGGAAGCGGAGCCGATTGTCTGGGAGGTATTTGCTTCAAGAATGGTGCCCGGCCTGCCAAGCTGCCGGAGCAAGCGAAACGCGGCCACGGTCATCACCGCCACGGGAATCGACGTGGAGATGGTCAGCCCCGCCTGCAACCCCAGATACGCATTGGCCGCCCCGAAGAGAATCCCGAACACCACGCCTGCCAACACGGCCTTGGCCGAAAACTCCAGTGGCGTCTCGGCCGCCGAGACGTACGGTGTGTGGCCGGAGGCTGGCGCGTCCTGCATCGGCGACGTTTCAGAGGAGTCGGGCTGATTCGACAAGATCAATCTTCCTGGTAGATAATCACCGCATCCAGTTGGCTAAGATTCTACCGGCAATAGGGCCATTTTGCCATCAGCCCAACCTTTACTGGAAGTCCCAAAAACCGACCGAAATCTCGGACTGGACATCGACGGCCACATCAGCTCTATCGGGGGGGGTGAAGACTGGGCTCCGTGTGTCAGAATCTCCATACTTTTTCCCGGAATCGGGCCCGGCTCGCGGAACAGGCTGGAACGGCCGGCAGCGTGCGTCATCATCCCAAGGTATTTCGAGACCCATTCGACGGTTGTGAACCCATTTGCCTAGATCGGGGTATGGAATGCGCGGGCAATCTACGTAACACCCTTCGCCAATTAGCTTTAGAATAGAACCCGTAAAGGTTTTCGAAAAGATCTCCCGAATCTCGGTCACACCTGTGATTTGGATTGCAGTCAGTATCATGGAGCCCCATGAATTCCGAGCAATCAACCTCTGGCGAGACTGAAAGCGTGGTCGAATCCGTGCGTCGTGGCGATCGCGAAGCCCTGGAGTCGTTGTTTGCCGCCCACCGGGCTTACGTGCGGCAGGTGATCGCCTTGCGGATGGATGATGCGCTGCGGGTTCGCGTCGATCCGTCCGACATCGTTCAAGAAGCTCAATTGGAGGCCGCCCGACGCGTGGCAGACTATGCGCGTGACCCGAAGCTACCGGTCCGGTTGTGGATGCGGCAAATTGCCATCGACCGCTTGGCCATGGCGCGACGGCGCCACGTTGGCGCCGCCAAGCGAAGCGTGAAGCGCGAGTTCGCGTTACCGGAGAACTCTTCGATGTCGATTGCCGAGCAGCTCGTGGCCGGGATCGCCTCGCCCAGCCGAATAGTCGCCCGCCATGAGGTCGTCAGCGCCGTGCGAGATGCCGTGGCGCGGCTCGGCGAGAACGATCGGGAGATCATCCTGCTGCAGGCGTTCGAAGGACTCAACAGCACCGAGTCGGCTCAGGTGCTGGGGATCGAGCCGCCCGCCGCGCGCAAGCGGTTCGGGCGTGCACTACTGCGACTGCGTGAACTCTTGATTGAAAGCGGCCTGGGAGGTTCGCAGGTATGAAGAGCCAAACCGTAAAAGTGCAAACGGACCTGGAAGAACTGATCGGCAAGCTTGCGGAAGACTACGCTCAGCGATTGCGGGACGGCGAAAAGCCTGATATCGAGGAGTACGCTGGCCGCCACCCGGACGCCGCGGATGCGCTACGCCAGATTCTGCCCGCCCTGGAAATCATGGGCACAGCTCCCACTCAGCCGAGCCCCAACGGGTCGGCTTTCGAGCAGCAGGACGCGCCGGAGGCACTGGGTGACTTCCGCATTGTTCGCGAGATCGGTCGCGGCGGGATGGGGATCGTGTACGAGGCCATGCAGCGTTCGTTGAGTCGCCGTGTGGCATTGAAAGTGCTACCGTTTGCCGCCATGCTCGACGGGCGCCAGTTGAAACGGTTCCAGAACGAGGCCCGGGCGGCCGCTTCTTTGAAGCATCCGAACATCGTCGGCGTATACTCCGTGGGCTGCGAGCGGGCCGTGCACTTCTACGCCATGGAGTACATCGAGGGGCAGACGGTTGCCCAGGTGCTGAACGACCTCAGGCGGCTGGAAGAGGAGACTCCGGCCGAGCCGTCCGAAATCGAAGCCGAGACCGACCGCCTGCCGCAGGCCGCGATTTCCACGGAGCGATCGGCCAACAGCCCGGAGTACTTTCGGTCGGTTGCACGCCTCGGCGTCCAAGTGGCCGAGGCGTTGGACCACGCCCATCAGGAAGGTGTGGTCCATCGCGACATCAAACCGTCGAACCTGATCCTCGACGCCCGGGGCAAGGTCTGGGTGACCGACTTTGGCCTGGCCCGCATCGAGGCCGACCCCGGCATGACCATAACCGGAGACATCGTGGGTACGCTGCGCTACATGAGTCCCGAGCAGGCGTTGGCCAAGCGTGTCGTGGTTGATCACCGCACGGACGTCTACTCATTGGGGGCCACGCTCTACGAACTGTTGACACTCCGGCCGGCCTACTCGGGCAACGACCGCCAGGAGTTGCTGCGGCAGATCGCCTTTGAAGAACCCCAGCCACTGCGCCGGCTGAACAGGATGATCGCCGCCGAGCTCGAAACGATCGTACTGAAGGCGATGACCAAGAACCCGGAAGAACGCTACGCCACGGCGGGCGACCTGGCCGACGACTTGCGACGATTCCTGGAGGACAAGCCGATTAAGGCCCGCCGGCCTACCTTGACGCAGCGACTGGCGAAATGGTCGCGACGCCACACGCCGATCGTCGCCAGCTCGGCGGCGGCTTCGGCGATTGTGCTAATCGTGCTTGCTGTGGGGGCGTCCATGATCGCCGGCAAAGAACGCAAGATCGCGGCCACGGAACGCGACGGCCGGCTGGCCGCCGAGCAGGCTGCGCAGCGGGAGACCACCTTGCGGCAAGAAGTCACTGGGCTGCTGACCTCGAGTTACGTGGATCGGGCCCAGGCTCTCTGCGAACAGGGGGAAATCGGCCGGGGGATGCTTTGGTTCGCCCATAGCCTCGAGACCGCACCCGCCGACGCCGGTGATCTTCAGCAGGCGATCCGCACGAACTTGGCCGCTTGGGGCCGCCAACTCAACGGCCTCAGGATGCTGGTGCGGCACAAGAACGAAGTCCGGGCCGTTGCCCTAAGCCCGGACGGTTCGCGTATCCTGGCAGGATCCTCAGACGGGGCCGTCCGGCTCTGGGACGCGGCCACGGGGCGAGCGATCGGCGAGGCCATCCGGCTGGACGGCAAGGTCCAAGCCGTGGCCTTTAGCCCGGATGGTTCGCGCATCCTGGCGGGGGGCGAAGACGGAACGGCACGCCTCTGCAATGCAGCCAAGTTCGACCTCATCGGCGAGCCCTTGGAACATAAGGCCCCGGTGACTGCCTCGGCGTTCAGCCCGGACGGATCACGTATGGCGACCGGTACTGGCAAGGGCGTGGTCCGCGTTTGGAATGCGACCACCGGGGAACCCATCGGCGAGCCCTTCCAGCACGACGGCCATGGGGCGGTCAAGGAGTTGGCGTTTTGTCCCCACGGCTTACTCGCTTTGATCTATACCGATCACCGCGTGAACCAACTATGGGACACGGACCGGGGCGAACCGGTCGGCCCGGCCGTCCGGAGTCGGCTCGGCACCGCTGCGTCGGCGATCCATCTCGACGGGTCGCGATTCGCCACGGCCGGATATGAAAGCACCATCCGGGTGTGGGAGGCGGCCACCGGCAAGCTGGCCGTTGAGCCCATCCTGCACGGAGGGCTCATCAAGGATTTGGCCTTCAGCCCCGACGGCTCTTTGATCGTAAGCGGAGGCAATACCCGGGCCGCCATGCTTTTTGATGCGGCCACAGGCCAGCCCGTGGGAGCACCGCTGCGGCAACGAAATACGGTCCGTACAGTGGCTTTCAGCGCTGACGGCACGCAGGTGCTCACGGGCAACGTGGACGGCGTGGTCCGGCTGTGGGACATGGCCTCGGGCAAGCCGCTCGGCCGGCTTGTCCAGCACGAAGACCGGGTGTTGGGCGCGGGCTTTGGCCCCGACGGGTTGCGGATGCTCACACAAAGCGACGGGGGCGTGCAAGTGAGGAATGCGGTCACGGGCCAGACGATCAGCAAGCCCTTCCAGTATCAAGCGGCGGCAGGAGACATCGCCGCTGACGCCGAATACGCTCGCGCGGCCATCATGACTTTCAGCCCCGACGGCTCACGGGTCGTGATACGCAGCGGTTTCAGCGGTCATCTCAGAAACGTGGCCACGGGGGAGCTTATCGGGCAACCGTTTCCCAAAGGGCTCCTCGGCGCGGCCTTCAGCCCCGACGGCTCGCGGATCCTTACCGGCGGCAACGACCGCATCGCCCGGCTCTGGGACGCCGCCACGCTGAGATCTCTCGGCGAGCTTCGTCAGCACCAAAACACGGTCAGCGCCGTGGCCTTTAGTCCCGACGGCTCGCAGATCTTAACGGGAAGTTACGATGGGACCACGCAACTCTGGGATGCGGCCACGCTGGAGCCCATTGGCGAACCGCTGATCCATCAAAGCGAGGTCAAGGCATTGGCCTACGGCCCCCACGGCACACGAATTCTGACGGGGTTCGCCGATGGGACGGTCCGGCTTTGGGACCTGGCGACGCTCAAGCCCATCGGTCCGCCCTTGCAGCATCAGGAGATCGTCTGTGGCGTGGCCTTCAGCCCCGACGGCTCGCGGCTGGCGACCTGCTCGTTGGACGGGACGGCTCGGCTCTGGGACGCCGCCACGCTCAATCCCATCGGTCCTCCGCTGGAACACGATGGTTGGTGGCCCAAGATCTCTTTCAGCCCGGACGGCTCCCAACTCCTGGTGGCCGGTTACCATGGCACCGCCCAGGTCTGGAAAGTGACGCCGGCAGCGAGGGACGCTGTGCCGCCGGCAGCGAGGGACGCTGTGCCGCCGGCAGCGAGGGACGCTGTGCCGCCGGCAGCGAGGGACGCTGTGCCGCCGGGGCCGCTGGGCGTCGACCGGCAACGGATCGCGCTGTGGACCGAGGTGATCACCGGCCTGGAGTTGGACCAAAGCGGCGGGATCGTCGTGTTGGACGGCCCCACCTGGCAGCAGCGTCACCGCCGCCTCCAGGAGCTGGGCGGCCCACCGATGATGAATGATGATCGATGAATGATGAATAACTGTGGACGGCGACTAAGAAACACTCACCCCGCAGGCCCGAAGATGTAGAGATGTAGGGCGGGCACCGCCCGCCGGAAGGTGTGCAAAACACACCCCCTGTGGAACCTAAGAGGCGGAAAGAAAAGCGGCCGGTGAGTCCCAGCCACCAAGCCCAGTACTCACCGGCCCGGCCCGCGGCCAGGCGCTCGCTCTGCGCGCTTAACCGGCGTGGCTCGTTTAATTGTACCGCGGGTTGACCCTCTCGTCGAGGCAGCCCGCCGGGGAAGTCGGAGCGAGAGTGGTTCGTTTTTCCTGTTTGGTTTTCGTTTACCCTAAGGAGGATGTTGTGATGCGTAACAGAATTGGACTTTGTTTGATCGGTCTGGTGTCCTGTCTCATCTTGGCCGCCGTCTGGGCCGTCCTGGCCGTTCCCGGGACCACCCTGGCTAACCCGCCCGATGCAGATAGGAACCATAGCCATGGCGGAGACGATGTCGGAGGAACGACTGGTATCCTGTTTGATGTGTTGCTGGGGGTGGATGATCTAGGGATCCCCCTTGGCAATCCTGACATCTTCATGGTCTGCGGCGCCGGAATCGAGGGCTGGATAGGCGGAGCCGGAGGAGCAAACGTCGACCGCTTGATTGTCGATGACCCCCGCCCATTTATGGACATCACGAGTGTCATTAACGCGCTGGACGACAAGTCCTGTTTTGCAGACCTCCTGGAGGATGGGCGCTACGTCGTCAGAAGACACGCAATGCTTCACATCGCACTCCCGGATAGGAACTTCGACGTAATGACGGTCGGTTTCTCGGTTGAAGCCAACAATACCAAGGGAAGAATTGTAGGTTACCGCATCAACACAATTGGGAGACTGGTATCGGACCTCGACGGCGATGGTGAGAATGAGTTTGGCACCAAGGAAGACTGGGCCGCTGTTCAGGACGCGGTCTACGATGGCACCGCCGATCCCGTCGTCATTCCGAACTTCTTCGTGCAGGTTGACCCCGAAGCCGAATGGACGTTGTTCAAGTCAGATGGAAGCCAAAAATTCGCCTGTACGGGGAGCGGCGCCTTCGTAAACGGATTCGGCATTAGTATCGGCCGCCCGCGGTCAGTACCGGATTTAAGCCAACTGCCCCCCTGCCCGTAGATCCTCAGGCCGATTTTGCACAGCGCCGGCGCGCGGCACTGCTGGCTTGTCCAGTTCCGTAGGGCCGGCCGCCGTTTCAATTTGAGTGCGTAGGGTGGGCATCGCCCACCAAACCCCGGTCGCGAACCGTTCGGCAAACGACGGTGGCCGGCGGTGCCCGCCCTACTTGACTGGAACCCAATCACGCTCCGCACACCGCTTTAGCAAAAAGGAGAATCGATCATTACGGCCTGGGGGAAGGCCTGCAAGGTTGGGAGCTGGTGACTGCATGGAGCATCTCCGCCGACGGTCGGGTAGTCGTCGGCAATGCGTTGAACCCCGACGGAGATCCCGTGGCCTGGCGGGCCGTCGCTCCCGAGCCGTCCACGCCGGAGGGCCTGCTGAGTTGCAGTGTCATCGGTCTGCTGGTTGTCGTTCGGCGACATCGTAGCCGACGCGCTCGGCATCGCCCCAACTCAAGACCAGACCGCCCTTTGCCCTTCACCCCCAACTCTGGCCCGAGATTCTCCAGCGCAATCCGACCCGGCCCTAGGCCGTGGCGTTACCGCTCCCGGCCGAGTTGCCTCAAAAACTCGTCAGAGCGGCGTAATCGCCATATCTATCCATGGTGGTGGGGCGCAACTGGGGGGGTGGGCTGGCCGGGCGACGCCTTCCTTCGATTCGGGGGGGCAGAGTCACTGGCGGCGGGCACGGCGATGGGCCCGACGAGCACGGGTACGGCAGGAACACACCTTTTCTTCATCCGACAAGTCGTGCTCATGGCGGATCTGCCGCAGATTGTCCCAATCAATCTGGCGCCGCTTGCGGCGACAATGGCCTTTGACTTCGGTTTCGGCTTGCTGGTCCGCAGTCGTGGAGTCTTCCGGCTTGCTGGCCGCCGGTGGGTCCAAATCGAACAAATGGCCTTGCCCTTCGCTGAACCGCTCTCGCCGTCGGCCAAACGCCCAACGCTTGTACCAGGCCAGTTCGTCCAGTGTGGCGGCGTGCTCTTGCTTGAGTTCTTCAAACGAGGCCGCCGTTTCGTTCAACACACGGTTCAGTTCCGTTGCCTGCTGCTGGGATTCGGCTGCACGTCGTTGGGCCTGTTGCTTGGATTCTTCAGCTTGTTGCTCAAGCTGCACCGATTGCTGGTAGGCTACTGCGGCTGGTACTCGCATCGGCAGCCGGGCGAAGCTCGTGGGAACTGGCTCCTCTTCTTGCCGCCAATCGCTCCACATGCCCGAGTGCTGATTGGAATAAGAGTTTGCAGAATGAATCTTACCCCGTCAACCGTCCTTTGAGTTGTTACGGTAACCGCAAAATGACGTTATCCAGGCCCATGGTTTCGCTGGAGCCGGCAAAGGCTTCCAAGGTAATCGCGATCCCGGTCGCGTCGGCCAGGATGCTTCGCCACGTGTCGGGGTCGGTGCCGAAGACCTCGGCCGTCAGCCGGGCTCGGTAGGTCGTCCACTCGGCGCCGGGGATCGTGTGGCCGGGGGCCACGTCGGCTCGAACTGTGTGGCCGGAGCCGACAATCGCAAGGCGGCCGAAACACGTGTGGGCGGACCCGCCGCGGGCGTCCACCGTGCGGGCGTCGAACGACAGCTCACCGCCGTCGTAGCGCGTCAGATCGCCGAGGAATTTCCGCGGGGCGACCGCCGCCATCTGGCCGCTGGTGCCATCGTCGAGTTTGAGCCAGCCGCCCCCGTTGCCGTCCGCCGCTTGGAAGGCGGGCACGCTGCCGGGACCGTTATCGACGATCGTCCACCCCTCGACACCCGTGGCGAACGTACTGCGGGCCATTGCCAGGGAGGCCAGCGACCTGTCCGCCGGCCGCTCGGTGCCCGTCTGCAAGTAGGCAAACAGATCGCGGATGTCCTGCTCCTTGACCTCCTTGAAGACGTCTTCCGGCATCAGCGAGAGTTTCGACGTTTCCATTTCGTCGATCTCCTCCCGGGCGATCACCGTGCGCTGGTTCTTGGCGTCCAGGATGGTAATCGTCTTGGGGGTCGATTCGGCCAGCAATCCGGTGAGCATCAGCCCGTCGGCGGTGAGCACGACTTGTGTCTGGTACTCGGGGCGGATGACCGCGTTGGGATCGACCACGTTGGTCAACAAGTAGGCCAGGTCGTGGCGGGGATAACCGGTCAGGTCGGGCCCGACTTGTTCGCCTTCGTTGTGTAACTTGTGGCAGATGCCGCAATGCTTCTTGAACGGTTCTTTTCCCCGTTTGGCGTCGCCACGGTGGCGGTCGAGCAGTTCGGCCAGTTGAAGCAGTCGCTGCTGGAGCTCCTCCGGCCGTTTCGTGCGGACCTTGCCCCAGTGTTCTTCAACCAGTTTCTCGATTTGCGGATCTTGGTGCGCCAACAGGTTGTGGAGTTCGTGGGAAGGGATTTCCTCCACGGCGATATTCTCCGCGTCGACGGCGCGAAGCAATTCCAGGGCCCATTGGCTGCGGCCGTAGAGCATGACGCGGGCCCGATCGCGGAGTTCCGGATTCATCGACGCATAAGCGGCCAGCACGGCTGGGGCGACGCGGTCGTCTTGGTAACGTCCCAAGCCGGCCAACGCGGCGGCGCGAATCGCGGCCGGCTCCTGCGCGTCGAGCAGCTTCAGCATGACCGCAACCGACTCAACCTGTCGCGACTCCCCCACCGCCCGCAGCAGCGAGATCCGTTGGTCGGTGGCGGCCATGCGGTCGGCGATCAACTCCAGCGCTCCGCCCAGCGCGGCCGGGCTGCCCAACCGCAGCATGAATTGTACCAAGGCAGGATTCGGCGGTCCCTTTTCCCAAAGTTCGGCCAGGGGATTTTCCATCGCCGGGGGGATCTTCTCCAGACGGCGACCTTGGAACTCCTGTTCCATTTCCCGGATCAAGAGGTCGATCTCGGCCGCCCCCGGCGCCAACGCCAGCAACCGGGCGCAAGTGGCATAGCCCTGCTCGGTGTCCTCGGCCGCGAACCGCCGGGCCAGCCGACCGGCGATCGTATCGCGAACCAGCGGCCGCTGCCAGGCTTGCTTGTCGGCGACCAACTGCAATACGAGCTGGCGATTTGCGACCGCCTTGTCTTCCACGGCCCACCACAACAGCAAGGGAATAAACGGATCGCCCGCATCCTCGTCGCGACGCAGCAATTGGGCCACGATCGGCAGGGCGTCCTCGGCCGGCAATCGCTTGGAAGTGCAGGCCATCTGGCTGCGGACCACGGAGCTGGGCTCCTCGCGGGCAAGCTCGACGAGTCGGCCGGCCACCGTCGAAGAGACCATGCGCGAGTCGCCCAGCAGCCGAACCGTCCAAGCGCGGACATCCTCGTTCTCGTGTTGGAGCAACTGCACGGCCAGCGCGTCGTCTAGCCCTCCGCTGACGTAGAGGCCCCAAAGTGCGTCCAGCGCCAAGCGGCCCTCGGCCGACAGGACAAGCTTCCGCAGCCGGGGGATTACCGACGGATCGCGCCGCTCGGCCAGCAACCGCCGCGCCTGCACGGCGTACCAATGGTTTTCGTTCGCCAGCAGATCGACCAACTCGTCGCCCGACCGCCCGCGCAGGTCAGGTTTATCCGCACGGGCGCTCCCGCGAGCGAAAACGCGGTAGATACGACCTCGTTGCCGGTCGAACTGCGGCATGTTTTTCAGCGTGTTCTGGTAGTTGATATTCCCGTCGTACCAGTCGGCCACGAACACCGAGCCGTCGGGCGCCAAGGCCAGGTCGACCGGTTGAAACCAGCGATCGTCGCTCCAGAGCAACTTGCCTTCGTAGCGCGAGCGGTAGGTGGAGCCGATCCGGGGCAGGCTGATGATGTACACCGCATGGTTCAGCCCGTTGGTCGTCAGAAACATGTCGTGCAGCGGCTGGGGCCAGCTCCGGGCCTGGTAGAAGATGCCGCCCACGCTCAGTTTGCCGATGCTGGTTCCCTCGTGCGGCATGTGGTTGAAGTAGCCGAAGGTGTACGGATTGTGCAGCGCGCCGTGCTTGCCGAAGTTTTTGACGTAGTAGGCCCCTTGCACCTGGTGCACACCGGGCACGCCGTAGTTCGACCCCACGACGGCCTGTCCGTGCGGGTCGAAATCGAGGCCGTAACTGTTGCCGCCCCCTTCGCAGAACAGCTCGAACTGCTTGCTCACCGGGTGGTAGCGCCAGATGCCCTGCTGGAATTCGTTGCCCCGGATATTGGCCGTCACCGTGCTGCCGTGCAGTCCGTAGAGCCAGCCGTCGGGACCCCATTGCAGTGAGTTGGCCAGGGCGTGGGTGTCTTCGAGCCCAAAATGGGCCAGATGCACCTCAGGATCGCCGTCGGGTATGTCGTCCTGATCGCGGTCGCCGTAGAACAGCAGGTAGGGTGATTGCAACACCCAGACCCCGCCGTGTCCCAAAGCCAACCCCGTGGCCAGGTTCAATCCGCCGACGAAATCGGTGGCCTTGTCGGCGCGGCCGTCGCCGTCGGTGTCTTCCAGGATCGTCACCCGGTCCGCCCCTTTCGGTCCGCGGGGGGGCGGTTCGGGAATCCGGTCGTATTTCACTCGGTCGTACTGATCGCGCGAGACGGCCTTCAGACCGGCGGGAACGGGGTACTGAAGATACTGCAACACCCACAACCGCCCGCGGTCGTCGAAACTCATCGTCACCGGCTGGCGGACCATCGGCTCGGCGGCGAAGAGTTCCACTTCCAGGCCGTCGGCCACGTGCAACTGCTTCACGGCCGTAAAGGGATCCAACGCTTCGCCCCGGGCGGAGGAGACCGCCAGAAGGAGAATCGCAAACCCGAGAAGAATCGTGGTGGCTGACGGTGAGTGTTTCACGGTGTGTGAACTGACCTCAGGAGTACGGATTGGGAACTCTGCAGGATTGCCCAAGATGGTAACCGCCTCACGCGTGTTTGTCAAGCTCCCAGCGATTTGTAGTCAAGAATGGCGGGGCTTTCGAGCAAGCCCAAAGCCTCTGCGGGCTGCGCCGGCGACCGATGATTGACAACCCTGGCCCGTTAGGCCAGACTCAGGGCTGACTGAAATCCCTATCAGTTAGCCAAGAGCATTGTTGCCGATTGGCCGAATCGAGTTCCGTTCAGCGCAAGGTCCCTATTGATTGAACCGAAATGAGGAGGGAGTTTGATCACGCGTTTGCCACTTGTTTTCTTTGCGTGTTTCGGTTGGGTCGCGGCACTTCAGTCCCATCCGCCGGACCAGGACAAGTCGCCGTTGGCGGCGATCGAGCGGCGTATTCGAGCCGTTCACCAGAAGGTTCGTCCGGCCGTCGTGAGAATCGACCGGTCAAACGAGCCCAGCTACCCGGTCGGCAGCGGAGTGATCGTTACTGCCGACGGGCACGTTGTCGCCGGGGGCCGTCACGGTTTGCCCAGGGGGGGAGCCGTTGCTTTCCATTTTGCCGACGGCCGCCGCGTCACGGGAATCGTGCTGGGATATAGCAGACAGTGGGGCCTGTCCGCGATGAAGATCACCGACCCGGGTCCCTGGCCGCACGTGGAGTTCGGTAACTCGGCCCACATGGCCAACGGTGACCTGTGCCTCGGGTTGGGGTATCCGTGGTACCCTCCCCATGGGCAAGAGCCCCGATTGTGTTTCGGCTGTATTGCCAATCCGGCTGCTCCAATCTCGTTTAGGGCCACGTGGAAAGGGGGCGATTATGGTGGCGGGGTTTTCGACTTCAGCGGACGACTCATCGGTGTGACGACGAGCTCCGAGCATACAAGTGTCGAACTAGTCAAAAGGCATTGGGACGACCTGATTGCCGGCAAGCAGGTCGATCCCGTCTTGACCGGCCAGGCTGTGAAACCCCCGGACGCCACGGCCGACGAGGACGCCACGGGGCAGCGACGCGCCAGCCAAGAGCAGGTTGCCGCCGCGATTGCCAGCGCGGAATCGGCAACCGTGAGAATTGCGCAAAAAGTCGACACCGGACTCGGCTACAGCGGCGTCGTCGTAACCGCCGACGGCTACATCATCACGTGTGCCCACCATCACTGGCTTCCCGGGGAAGACGTGTTGGTGTCTTTTGCCGGCGGGCCCACCGTGGCAGGCAAGATGCTGGGCTCGAACCCCGTTTCTGACGTCAGTATGGCGAAGATCACCAAGAAAGGCCCCTGGCCTCACGTGAAACTGGGCGACTCGACCGCCATGAAACCGGGGGACCCTTGTCTTGTGTTGGGATACCCCATCCAAAAGGACGCGACTGTGAGGATCATCAACTTCGCTCAGAGTATGTTGGGAGTGCCGCCTCACAAGCGATCGGACGGGAGGATTGTTGTTCGGCAGTCGCGGGTCGTCGCACCGTCAGTGATGCCAGTTGTATTGCGCCAAATGATGTCCCCTTTTACCTTGTATACTTCGGGCCCACTCTCCGGCGGAGATTCGGGCGGAGGCGTGTTCGATCTGGATGGCCGCGTCGTCGCCATTCATTCCAGTGGAACTTCGCCGAAAAGCTTCGACCATGCGCGCGTCGAGCTACTGAAATCCCAGTGGAACGTCTTGACGCAGGCCGAGCCGGTTAAGGGCCTGTCATCCCCGGGCCTGGCCGAAATCCGCGAGCCGTTCTCGGAAATCGTGAAACCGGTTGCGCCCGTGGTTGTGCGAGTGCAGCAGCGGCGCGGCAAGTGGAGAGGTCGAACGCTGGGAACGATCATCGCCCGTGAGGGCTGGATACTTGCTGCCCAGAGCAAAAGCCTGGGCCTGGACGTCGCGGACAGTATCTCTTGCCGGTTTTCCGACGGACGCAGTCTCCCGGCTACCGTGCACAAGGTGCTGACGGAGTACAATCTGGCCTTGCTCAAGGTTGACGCAGACAACCTTCCCCAGCCCGACTGGTCTGAGCAGAAAGACCTGCCCGCAGGCACCCTGATCGCAGCGTTTCAGCCGGGTGCAGCGCCGAGTGTCGGCGTGGTTTCGCGCGCCAGCCGCCCCTCGACGACCCGCGGCGTTTTCGAGGCCAATCTCCTTCTCGAAGGCGAAACTTGCGGTGGACCGGTCGTCGATCGGTCCGGCCGGATCGTGGGAATCTCAACTCGCCGACCGGACATCGGACAAGTTCCCATTTTCTCCGTCACCGCCGCCCGCAAGCTCGTGACCGAAATGACCGGCGCGGTGTCCGACTGAATCGCCTTGCGAAATCAGGAGAGGCTTCCTCGCAGGTTTTCTGTCAAATCCGGGCTCCGAGTTGTCTCGTTTTAGGACCGAAATCTCGGACTGGGCAGCGGAGGCCGCATTGACCCTACCGGGGGTGTGCAGTCGGGGCTCCGTGCGTCAGAATTCCCAACCACTATGAAGCCGTGTGTAAGTCAAGCTTAATCTTACATTTCTTTCTTCCTCCTTCCTCATTTGCGGCGCAGCCGCGTGTGCGATAGAATCAACATTGCCTGGTGAAACGGAGTGGGGCTCTGCTCCGCCAGTCGGGACAGGGCTCTTTGTGTTGCTGAAGATCATTTTTTTGTCCTGCCATGCCTGGAAAACGCGTCTCTCACGCCACCAGACGACTCCGGATTACGCACGGTGTTGCTTGGCTGAGCCCGAACTGAGGTTCCTTAAGTCGAATCCCGTTTCGGATTTAGTCGTTTTTACGAACTCGTGGAGCATTGGGAATTTCGAGCTGCACGCAGCACCAAAGCCAAATCGGAAAGTGAAATCCTACTTCAGGCTCGAACGCAAACGACTTATTCAGCGACGATCGCGAGGATGTTGTTCTGCACGCGGTTAATCCGACCCAGCACCACTTTGCGGTACTTTACCAGCCGACGATACTCGCGTTGCTGCTGACACGGTATGTACACCGGAACCAGTTGTCCCAAGGCGGCCAGCTTCGCCAACTTGAGCGTATCGTCCCGGTCCGTCTTGCGCTTGACGTGTTTCCACTTCCACGCCTCTTGGTTGGGGTTGCAGACCAACACCTCGTAGCCTTCCGCGGTGCATACGTCGTGAACCCAACCGGCGAGCCCACAGGACTCGACGACAACTAAGAACTCGTATGGGAATTACTTCCCGAATTCGGCGCGTATAGTAGCCATCTCGCTCCGCGAGATGTGGCCATCAAGACCCCAGACTGGTTCGGGCTACATCTCGCGGAGCGAGATGGCTA
>SDBV01004623.1_pt1 | contig 19696 bp, 8 predicted proteins | sample 2277081 | NCBI WGS metagenome assembly SDBV01 (sample SAMN10402039, study PRJNA504765) | marine sediment metagenome | isolation source: marine sediment core GS10_PC15, 223 cmbsf | place: Arctic Ocean: Southern Knipovich Ridge | collected 2010
AACACCGAATAACTCCCCTAGCTTTTGAAATGCCCCTTCACTAGCCCCTGCTCCTTGAGCTGCAACCTCAAGTATACCTGCCAGCGCGGGATTTTTAGCAACTGTTGTAATGGCAAGCCCGCCTAAACCCCCAGCAGCTGCGCCAAATGCTTTGCTTATAGTTTCAGACGTAGCAGTTCCAGTGGCAGCTATCTCAGACATAACAGCATTCCACCCTCTACCAAATTGCGCCAAAGTAAAAGCTGCTTTTCCAATTACTGATTCAAAATCTTGTATACCTTGTCCAGCTTTTCCTATAGTAGTTAATCCACGTGTATCTATGGTATTTAGTACTTTAGGTAGTTTGCCAAAAGTTTCAAATATACCTACCTTGAATTGATTCATAAACTCTGAACCAAAATCAGAGAATACGCCAGTAAAAGATTTTATCCTATTAACCACACTGCTGATTAGGCTACTGCCTTTTGTTATTAGAACAAATAGCGCAGAAAATCCCAATGCTGCAATTTTTAATCCTGGTGGAATATTTGATATAACCTCTATCACGCCTTTAAGTCCCGTAAGCATTACTTTTGCTACCGGCAATGCAAATTTACCAAACTGAACTTGTAGTTCTGTTAAAGATTCTCTTACCTGCTGCAGCCTTTTCGCATAAGTCTGCATCACAATCATATTACGTCTTTCAGCGGCACCCTTAGAATTCACACTATCTTCTAGTGTCTCCAGTACATCATCCCAATGATCCATCAAAATAATTAAATTATTATAATGACGTCTACCACCTATAGCCGTAGCAATATTTAATTTCTGCGCATTATTTAATTCTTCCCACCTACCAGCAAGATCACCGAGAATATCAAACCCACTTCGAAGCTCCCTAGATTCACTTATGACAGGAATACCTATTTTTGCTAACTCTTTAGGCGCTTTTTGCGATGTCAATCGTCTAAACATAAATCTCAAAGATGTACCTATTTCTTTACCAGTTTGACGAGAAGTTTCTCCAATGCCTGTTATAATACCATTTAACTCATCAAACGTAATCCCGGCTGTGCTAGCCACCGCCGCTGATTTTTTCAGCGCGTCTGCTAACGTCGCAGATGTAACAGCATGTTTAGCAGATACCTCAGACCATGAATCTAAAAATCTAATAGTACCCTGGCCTTCTCTCCTATATACTTTCATAGCTGCCGTAATAGCTTCCGTTGCATCAGTAGTACTTAAAGTAGTAATATTAGCAGCGAGCATAGATGTTCTTGTTCTATCAACAACTTCCTCTTGAGCTAAACCTTGTTGTGCAAACACACGCATGGCATCAATTACTTGTCTTATCGGCAATCCGAAATCTTTAGCAAATGTCAGTGCGGATTTAGTTAGTTCTTCAAAATTAGTATTCAAGGGGCTCATAACTTGGCGTAATTTAGAAATACCTGTCTCAACGTCTGCCATTGTATTAACAGTATCCTGTAAAGCTCCCACCATACCATATACAATTCTACTAGCAATACCCCAATTAATAACACGTCTAAAAGCCTGGCCCACACCTTTACGATTCTGCAAAGATTCTATCATATCGTCATATCTCTGTGTAAATAAACCTATCTGACGTCCAGTAGAGTCTACAGTTTGTCCTATATTTTTAAAGTGTATAATTGTGTCTTTTAGAACTTGTTTAGTAGCAGGGTCTACTATCTTTTGTTTTAATGAAAACGCTTGGCCACGCGCCGGGCCACCAGCAGCCTCAGTCGTTTTAAAAAATTTCTGTGTTTGTGCTAAATTTCTTCGGTGTAACAGAGCTTGGGTCTCTGGATCCAAACTTGACGGTACATTTATAAGTCCTAATGCAGATCCGCCAGGTCCTCCAGAAGGCACAACAGCCTTTTCTAATTGTTTCAATAATTTTATAGTCTCTTCTACGTTAACACGCACTGCTTCAGTATAATCAGCTCCTGAAAAACCACTTATACGTAATCTATTATATGACTGTAATCCAGCCCTTAACTGAGTAACCCCCTGCACCAACCTATCAAAATTCCACTTTTCAACTGCTTCTTCGCCAAATCTACCAAATAGTTCAGCATCCATTAATATCTCTTTCAAATCGATGCCTTGAACTTTCCCCTTCGGCGCAATTAGCGCTGAAAAAGCTGCATTAACTTTTTCTAACGGCGCAGCAATATCTTCAATATTAGCAGCATCTAAATCAGCAGTAAACATATCCAATATTGGCTTAAATGGAGTACCAGTAACAGTAGTCTGCTTTATAAGTTCTTCTATTTGCTTTGGGCTTCTATAAATACCAGTCAGTCTAGCAAGCTCTTCATCTACAAATTGATTCTTTTTACCTGAAGGACCAGCGGTCGTGAATATATCACTCATCTTACCAACCGTACCACGAATATTAGCCAAGAATTTCTCTATAACTTGTTCATACTCTATAAAAGCTTGCCTACCTTCAGGAGCACCACTCTCTTGATCTATAGTCTTTTTAAGCTCATCTAATCTACGTAGAAAATATTCACTTACAGCCTTTTTATAAAACTGCCATATTTTTCCAATACCACCTTTTTTTTCTGGTGGAAGTTGGCTTACTGCTTGAGATATTCTAGAACTTATGTCTTGACTACTACCTTTTTCAGCAGCCTCTATCAGTAATTCAGCAATATCAGGCCCAAACCTCTGAATTTCTTCAGAATCAGCTAATCTATTAATCCTTATAGCTGCTTCATATAAAGCTCTTAAATTTTTATGTACAGCTTCGGGACGACTCGGATTTATTCTTTCTATATCAGATATATTTATTCTAGTAAAATCTCTAATAACAGAACTAGGGCTGGAAATAGCCTTATCAAGATCTTTTAATGTAGTAGCTACTTCACGATAAAGTTCCGGATCTCCGCCTATTTGTTCTATAGCTCTTTCAATACTATCTATCAAAGCTTCTAAATTTGCAACTATTTGTTCTTGACCTTCTTTTCCTTTAGCAGCATCAGCAGCTTCTTGAGTATCGTCTATAGCTTTTATAAGAGCTCCTATTTCACGGGACTCTGGTTTTATACCTCGCTGCATCCTGGTTATTATTTTTTCAATTTTTTTCTTTATTTCATCTTCATCATCAAAACCGTCGCCAGGACCTCCGCCACCAGGCGGTATCGGCGGCGCACCAGCAGCTCCTCCTGCTGCAGCACCACCTTTTGCAAATAAGAATTTTAATTGACGTTCTCCTTCACCAGCGCCACCAAGAGCCTGGAATAAGTCTAAGTATTCTTTACTCATCCTACTAAAGCGCTCTTCCTCTTTAGAGGTTAATCTACCTAATACTTCTTGTGAAGTTGCTGGCGTTTCACCTATAGGTCTTGTAGGTAGCATCTTAACAAATTCTTCTGAGCCTATCGACTCAAGTTTTTTGGCAAGTTCCTTATAAATCTTAGGATATTCTTTTAATAAATCTGGCGGTAATCCACCAGTTACACTGAGAGATCCAAGTATATTACTAACAATACGCCTTGATTTTTCTACTTTTTTAATATCCTTATCAAACAATGCAGAATCAAATGCGCCAATATCAATAGTAAATTCTTTCTCTGGATCAAATGTACTTACTACAATAATCTTACCTACTGCGCCTTCAACTCCTTTTAGGTAAACATTTACTTGACTAAGATAATCTTCAAGTCGACGTATAACATTTTTTTCTAAATACCCTGTTGGATCAGCGGCTTTTAACTCTCGCAATTTCTCTTGTACAGTAGTCTGCTCTTTTTCGATCTCTTCAGATATCTGCCTCAATCTATCAAACTGAGCTGTGCTGTATATTGTTTTTATATCCGCAACTACTTTTTGGCCAGCTTCTTCATATACCACATCCAAATGGCCAGTGATTCTATTACCAAAATCTTCTATAGGAACCTCTATCTCAGCTTTAGGAAATCTTTCAAGAAACTCTTTTTGTTTTTGTCTATGAACAGCTGTTCCACGTAACCCGGTTACTTCCAACAACGCACTAGGTTTGGTAAGACCAAGCATCTCTTGTAATATACCCTCTGTCTGTGTACCACCCCCAAAAGCTCCGCCGCCTTTCAAAGCGCTCGCTCTAAAAACTTCATGCAACGGCACTTGTTTAGCCAGTTCTGGGCCTTTCGCTTTAGATTCAAGATGTTTTAAAGCATCTCTTTTTCTTCGTATTAAGGATTCACTAATTGCCCCAGTTAATGCATCAGCAACTCCAGCCGTCGTTTCCTTTAGTTCTACTGCAGCAGTCGTATCAGGTATAGTAAAAGACTTAGCAACCTGCTCTAATTCTTTTGTCCTAGCGGTAGGAAATGATCTCTTATGCCATTCTTCAATAGCTTTAATTCTATCCTCTTGGCTAGTTATAGCCTCTCTCTCAGCAGTCTGAGTTCTTGCTGCGCCTTTTTCAAAATCTATTTCTGGAAAAGCTCGTTCAAGATATTCTTTCTGAGCCGGCACAGTTGCCATTATTTCTGATACTCTTCTAAGCTGTTCTATAGTACTTAGTTGGAACTTTGCAAACTTTTGAACTTTGTCAGTGATTTCTTGAGCTCTCTGTTCTATATCTGCAGGCACAATTTGTTCTTCACGAACTAATGCTTCCCGCTCTAAGAGACCTTTTACTTCTCCAAATATTCTACCCCGCTGTTTTTCTTCAAATTCAGCTCCTATTAGAGCTTCTTCTTCTGGAATTAAAGGTTTCAAACCAGCTGTTCTAGATATCTCTTCTATTCTTGTCTTAGCTACTTTCTGGGCTGAGGTCATTTGATCTAGCCATTCAGTTATTTTACCAGGATCTGGTTGCTCCCCAGGCGTTCCTGCCTCTCTCAATACTTGTGCGGCCAGTTTATTAGCTTCTAGTATGCCAGAAAATGGTACAGTTACAGCCCCAGCAAATCCCTGTGCTTGTTTTTCAAGTTTCTGCAACTCTTCTAATTCTTTATATCTTTGCTGTAGAGCAGTCAATACTAAGAATTTATGCACACCGCCAGCTTTAACCGTACCGGTCTCAGCGAAAGCTGTAGATAAAGTAGCGGCCGCTCTTCTCGCTGTTTCTAGATCCCTCCTAAATACATCTCCACCTTCAGCAGGCAAATTAATTTGCTCTGGATCAATTTTTATACCGGTCCTATCAGCAGCTGTAGCCATAGTTTCCATGCTTGTTCGCATTTTATACAGCGGCTGTAAATTAGTAACAATATGTTTGGATATAGCTATCCCTATATCAGAAATTGATTCTTTAGCAATTCGAATTTCTGCAAATTGTTCTACCCCACCAGCAGCCTTGACATCACGTCTCAGTTTCACTGTCGCTGGTGTTAGTGGCGCTTCCTCTAGTTGGCGCTGTAGATTTTTAGTCAAGCCCTTTATAGCAGCCCTTTGGATCATTCTAAATAATTCCTCGAATGTAGCTTCTATATTCACCTTGCTGAGTATACGCTTCATAAGAGCTTCCCTACCCACATCTACCTCAGCCTCAGGCTCAAATCGCTGTAATTCTTTTTTTAATTCTCCTGTAGATAAAGCACCAAGTCTTAGCCGCATCTGATTTGTAATTTCATCGTTAAAATCGGATAGCTCTTCCCAGTTCTTATCTATGCCTTTTTTCGCGTCATCTAAAGATTTTCCAATAAATTCCGAAATGTTTGATTTTCCTATCCTAGACAACAACTGAGGCCCAATAGCCTCAACTCCAGCATGTTTTACATCCATTCCTTTTTGTATAACAAAACGCAATATTTCGTTTACACGAGCCGCAAATTCTCCTACCGGATCTCCACCTAAGGATATACTTTCTTTTGGAAAAGCTTTTAAAAATTCTGGAGCGGGTTGAAAAGCTTTTCCAGTACCAGCGACTCCAGCACCAAAACCGGTTTCTATCTCTGATATTCTGGCTAGTCTACTAATACCTTCGACTGTCCTACCTGTTTCTATCTTAAATAACTGACCACTAATAGCATCCGCATACTTCTGCTCCCACAGTTGTCTACGTACTAATTCCTCGGTTAGCCGAGCCATATTTTTTGAAACCATATCCGCAGACTCACCAAGTTCTGGGATACCCGTTTCCGACACTCTGGACAGCTTTATAAACTCTTCACGCTGTGCAGCAGTTGCACCTGCCCTCTTGGCTACATCGGGTATTGCTTGTTTCTCAATAAACCCACGAGCTGCTTCCGGCTTATCAAAAAGAGCACCTAATACTTCCTTTATGTTTAGATTTTTAACATCCTCACGTATAAAAGGTTTAGTAAGAAACTCAAATCCTTGAGTACTAGGGTGCTTCTTACTAAAAATATTAGCCATTTCCGACAAAGCTGCAACATCACTTTCTTTTACAGCGGTAAATACTGATCTGAATAATGTACGTACAGCAGTAACATCTTTACCTAGAGCCTCAAAATGTTTCTTAATCTCATCACGAGATTCTTGTACTTGTCCAGTATGTACAAACAACGCATCACCATCGAAGTCTAATTTTTGCTCCATACTTGTAAATGTAGGGGTAGCTTTTTGTATGACACTTAGTAAACTCTCAATAGCAGAAGTAAGTTTCATAGCAGCCACAGCGCCTTCTTCTGTGCCTTTAGCCCATTCTTCTTCCCGTTTCTTCAATAAAGTTATAGTGTCTTCGGGCAATTCCTTAAGAGGCTTTATACCTATAAATTCTCTCAGCTTATCCAGTGTTTGTGTAAGCTCTATTAAACCTTCTTGGCCTTCTTTCTTTGCAAACCCAGGAGCTCCTGGAACAGCTATTGCAAATTTACCAAGCGGTCCTTTTACCATGTCTTCCATAATACGAGCTATATGAGGTTGTATACTTGATACACCAGTAAATGGAAATCTTACAGATTGAACAAATACATCCTGTTCTTTTTTAATCAATTCTTCAAGACTAAGAGCTATCTCACTTTTTTCTCCAGTTCTGACTTGTATCTTCTGCAACATTTCTGAAGGCAATCCTATTTCACCAGGCTTCAAAACTGGCAACCCAACTTTCTTAGCTTTCTCTACAAAGTCTCCGTGTAATTCTGTCAAATTTCTTACACTCTTAGTTATTCCCTCTATTCCAGGAATTTTCAAATCTATTATATATTCTTTTCCTAGCTCCTCAAGTAAATTGTTTAGATCTTCTGTCTTATCCGCTATTGCTGATATAGCTTTTCCAGTAACAGCCGGTGTAACTCTTTGGAAGAAAACCTGTTCAATACCTTTCTTCTTACCAAATACTTCTTTACCCAGCTCTTTAAAATATCGTACTTTAGCTTTACTCAGAGCTTCTCGTCTTAGTTGTAAAGCTTCTTCAATAGATTGCTGTATACTTATACCTACATTATTTGCAAACTCATCCAAGTTGCTAGCTTCTAGTTCAACATCAAAAACCGTCTTTGCCTTGGCACGTTTTTCCGTCTGTCTCAAAAAGGATTCTAGCAAAGGTTCAAATCCGCCGGCTCTTTTAGCTTTAACTTCTATTTGTGGAGTTCTAAATCGTGAGGGCATATCGCCGGTAGCACCTTCACGAAAAGCTTTTAAAGCAGAATTAATCTGGTCTACTTCTTTCTTCAGTGATTCTGGATTTGCTCCTATAAGGATATCAGATAGTCTACCAAATATTTTACTATACTGCCCCTTAAATCTTTTAGCAAATGCTTCAAAAGAAGGAAGTTCACCAGCCTCCGACCCCTCTTGATATACACTCGCCGCAGGACGTGTTGGCGATAACGCTTTGCTAAATTTCTCTATAGTACGCTCCATAAATTCAATGTTTTGAGGCGTAGAAGCTTTCTCAAGTTTTTGGAATGTTTTTATAGTATCTGTAAGTGTCTTAGTAAGTTCAGCTCTAATGTTAGAAGCAAACTTTCTTTGGAATTCTTCACTGAGCCCAGCTCCACGCATTCTTGCCGCATCAGCTAATTCTTCAACACTTTTTGCAGCACTTACCAAATTAGATAAATATCTACCAGTACCTGTTGGAGCTTGTGTACCCAACAATTCTTCTTGATAGGTGTCTCTTACGGAAGGACCAGGCACAAAAAAATCTTCATACTTTATAGGACCTGGCTTAGTTGATGGTAGTTTAAGTTTAAAAGCTGTAGGAAACTTACCAATATCAAATATTGTACCTTTAAGTTCTTCTACAGTACCGGTTGCAGCATCAAATGCTCTTATATCCCCTACACTAACAGTCCTAAGACTCTTTAGCATAGTATCACGAGCATCTTTCATGCGAGGATCTAACATCTGAAAAGCTCTTATCAATTCCCATCCCTTGTCAGAAGCCAGTGCAGTAGATGCTGCCAGCTCCTTCATCATTGTAGATCCTTCACCAAATACCCCTGCCATAGCTGCAAACGACTGAAAATCTAGTTTTAGACCTTTTACACCTTTTTCTATCTCTCCTGGAGTAGCTTCTTTAAATATATGAGGCTCTTCAACTATTTGTAAAAATTTGGGGGCTACTAAACTTTGTACACGCTCACCAAATTCATTTACAACCTCAGTATAAACAGCGACCGCTTTTTCATATTCTAACAGCTTATCTAGTTCAGCTTGACTTATATTTGGTTTCTCAAACTTTATTCTTTCTATAACGCCTGCCAAATCTTTAAATGGTTCAAACCCAAGCTCAGTCATAACTTCTCTAAGACTGTCTCTAGCTTCTTTAGTTTCTAATAAAGCGCCTTTCTTTATATCATCACTTAATGTAGTTACGCCAGCAGTAGTTCCAATAAGATTATTAACAATTGCCTCCAATACTTCAGGCATCAAACCTCTCTTAGCTATACCACGAGAACTAATACGTGCTTCTATAGGCTTTAATTCAGACAATTCTTTTTTAGGAAACAACTCCTGAAAAGATCCTTTAATTTCTCTTATACCAGCCGCACCTGTTGGTAACTTTGCTCCGAATCCTTTTTCAAATACCGCAGCGGCTCCTTCAAATATTGCTCTTTGTTTTTTTGCCTCTTGTTCAGTTACTAACCCCTTAGACGCATCAGTAAATAAATCTATTATAAATTTATTGCCAGATTCTTCAAGCTGTTCCTGTAAAAACTCCAGCACATCTCTACTAAACACTTCTCTAAGTTTAGGAGCTTCCTCTTCTATAATTTCCGATAATAATTCTCCCATACTCTTAGGTATTTTTGCAACACCTAATCCCGGACCTGCTTTTACACCTGCTTTAAATCCACCACGTATAAATTCAGCAACATCTGCTATAGATTTAATATCTTTGGGTAATGCCCTACCACCTGGCTGCGTAACAGACACGCCTTTAGTGCCAAACCTCGTAGTAAACTTTCTGCCAAAGAAATTTAGAAATACCTCAGTTAGCGCGGCTGATTGTACCTCAGCAGTCTTACCTCTGTGCTCCCTCATGACCGTTTCAATTTTTTTGCCTATCTCAGCTATATCAGCCCTACCCCTATAACGCTGAGGAACACCTAATATATCTTGAAACTGATCAGCTACCTCACCTAACGCTTTTTGAAATACTTCTTCACCCTGTTCTGCTCTCTTTCTAGCTTGTGGAGATACTTTTTGTAATCCTGGTTCTATTTCTGTTATACGTCCACCAGTTTCTAATAATACTTTAGCAGGTTTTATTAAACGCTGAGTTATTTCTGTAAAAACCTTTGCCAACCTACCAGAAATAACTATTTGATCTTCAAAAGTAGAAGCAGTATTTCTAAGTTCGGTCAATACATTTAATCCAAATCCACCAGCTCCAAACTTACCAGACTCAATCAAACTTCTTTCTTTGCCACTTACTAGGGATGGTATTTCTCCTGCCCCGCCGCCTATTTTCAGAGCATTCGCAACATTAGAAAGTTGTCTATTTATAGAACTAAATTCTTTGAAAGGAGCAGTTGCTCTTAGATTAGCGGTGCTCATAGTAATCATAGTTTTATCAATAGCTTTTAAATTACTATTAGCTCGATCAAGTTGTTTTACTACTGAACTAGCAGCATCACTTACATCAAGTGATGATGCAAGCGGTTTTCCTAAAAACTCTTTTCCTTCAAATATACCAGGCTGTCCTAGTTTTTCTGATCTTCGTACAATATCTTTCCATAATAATCCAGCATCTATTATATGCTTTTGTTGCTGTTCAGGCCGCAACTCTCCAGCCGCCGGTCTTGTCAACACGCGCAGGCTTTCCACATCTACAGCAGTACGCTTTACACGCCCAGGCTCTATAAGCGGCATAAGTCCAACTAAATCATTTACCACTGAAGATATATCCCTCATACTACTAGTAAATCTTCCTATAGTAGCAGCCTGTTTCTCAAGAAGGGGGGTTTTACCAGCCTGGAATAATCTGTCCAGCATATCATAAAAATTCTCAAATGAAATAGTATCCATAGCTTTCGCTACATCTAAAAAACTCACCTTCAGATTACCGGCTTCCACTAATAACTCTTTTATACTACGAGTCGCACCTATAAATTCCGGAGCCTTTTCAGTGGTTAAAGTACCTCGTTCTATACGTCTTGTAGCAATAGCTTTAGATAAGCCGCCTTTAACGGCTGTCTCGCCACCCAGATCTATAACTCTTTTAACAAGAGTGGCAGCTAATTTTTCAGCCTTAGCAGCAGTTATTTCTTCCACAGGAGTTCTTGCTTCAGCTCCAGATGGTATCCGTATAGGCAATTTAGAAATTTCACGCATCATCCGCTCAAGTTCTACAGCAGGAGCTCCTAATAACTGCATCTCCTTGGCCAATCTTTCAAGACCAGTATTGATTGTTGCAAAATTAGCAACAGCTCTCTCAGCACCAAATTTTGTTTTAAATGCTGGAAGTCCTTGCTTCCCGACACTAATAGCAGGTACAGCCAAACGCTTTACAAAATCTTCCATCAATCTCTTCTCGGCCCTGGCCTCTAAAACAACTTGGCTAAATAAGCTATTAAGATCTTTTTGATTAGCTAGTATACTAGCTGGTGTAGTAGTTTTTTCTTTTATACCTTTAAATAACTCACTTACAGACTTTCCCATCTCCTTGGCAGTTTCACTGGTTAATCCACCTATCTCCTTGTAAAGAGCATCGGCCATAGCCTCAGGAGTTCTAAATGAAGACAACTGGGCCTGTACAAAAGCTTGTTTGAAAGTATCTATAAGTTCACCAGCAGTAGATCCTTTCGGTACAAATTGTTGAAACTCGAACGCTATTACCTGACGAAGTCCTTTGACATTTACTATTTTTAGTTCAAACTCTCCCCCACCAGTAGCTAACTGGAAAGCTTCACCAGCTTCAGTCTTCAATATTTGCATGCCCCTAGCCATGCCTTTTTCAAGAGAGTTTATTATATTATTTTGCAGCTTGTCCAGAGATTTAGCTAAATCACCAAATATAGCTGCTGTTTTTTCCTCTTTAGCCGCACCTGCGGGAGCTTTAAAAGCAAATGGATCTGCGGTCGGTCTAGGCCCTATTACTTGACCTCCCTTAAAAATATTAGCTTGTATATTTGACCTTAATTTAGCAAGATCCTCTATTTCAATTACAGCTTTGTTTAGGGATTTAGTAGTATGCTCAGCAGCTATTGAGGCATCTTTGATATGCGTAGAAAAGGAATCTGCACCATCAGCAATTTTTGCAGCCGATTCTCTGGCAGCCTTTTGCAATTCTTCAAAGTCACTAGTCGAGGATTCTACAACGCTTTGAATACTGTTTAACTTGGAAGCCAAGTCCCCTTCAGCAGCTGCCAATTCTTTCGTACTTCCATCAACAGCCTTTAATAATGTAGACGTAACATCCAGATCAAAAGTGGCATCATGCAGCCCTTCACCAAATGACTTTATCTCCACACCAGCAAGCTTAAAATCTTCCTCGAATTTAGATAATGAATGAGAGAGACGCTTTGGAAAAGCTTTTCTAGCCAAGTCCAAAGTATCTATCAATTTATCAATAGCAGAATCTATTTTAATTCCAGCCTTTTCAAAATGCTGCTCTAAAACATGTATATCAAATCCTTTTATATTTTGACCAAGTATAACTTCAGCATCTTTCAACACATCTGCCAGCTTTTTCATAGCCTCAGCAGCTTCAATGCCTTCTTTTTGCAGTTTTTCAAATGCGATAGGCTTAACTTTACCGATGTTACCTATCAATTTAGTAAATTGTTCTTCTGTGGTTATACCTTTAGGAGGCTTTATAAGAAACTGACCTTTTTGCGCCTTACCAGACATTATATCAGCTATAGTTCCTTTTTGGAAAGCTATCTGACTGATAAATTCAACCGCTGCCTTTTTACCAAACTCAGTAGCTACTTTTTTAATTTCAGAGGTTTCCAAATCAACAGCAACTACAATTTTCTGGCCCAGTTCTTTTTTTATATTCTCAAATTCTGTTCCCATATCCTTAAGAGCTTTATTAAACAGAACCGGGGGCGCCATTCGTTCTGTCGGTCGGCCAGCAGGTCTAGTTTTAGCACCAACAGCCTTCGATAATTCACTAACACTTTTAGCCAGTTCTTGAGAAGATCTTTCTCTTTTCTTAAGTTCCATTAAAGCTTTTTCTAATTTATTTACAACATCTGCTCTACCGGTTTCAAAAGCTCTGGAAGTCTTTACTCTTTTAAGTGCGTCAGTAAGTGCTTTTATATGTCTAATAATTTCTGGCGCATTTCTTATTGTTGCTGCTGCGCCACCAACTGCACCGCCAGCTTTAATACCAGCTGTAATCTCCGTAGCTATTTTACCTGCCGACACAGCCTTTTCTATAGCTTTAGGTGTTTCTTTCAATACAACGTTTACCTTACCAAGTGCTCCCTGCAAACTATTAATTGCCTTTTCTAGTAGGGCCAGTCTCTTTTCGTTACGTCTAACAACTGCAATATCTAGTTCACCAGTTTTTTTCGCAATTTCGGCAGACTTCTCCAATGCTTGCTGAAGCTTATCTGCTTGGCGAGTTAGTTTAACAATAGTCGTAGCCAAATCTTTAATAGATTTATCAGCCTGTGACTTTTGTATATCTTCTATTTGGATTTTGTAAGTATCGACTGGCAAGTAGCAGTCCTCCTATATTAATAAAAATTATATTAAGAATATTTACAGGACCTTTCCTTGCCATGGTTGGTAGGTTATCTACGAGATGGTTTGGTTCTACGCGTACGTTTTTTAATGAAGTTCCTGTCCTTGACAGCCTGAGCTTCTCTCGGCTTATCATAATCTATATCCTCATATAATTCATTCGCTTTAGTAACTATAACTTCGTCCTTATCAAATGCTGACAATTTACCATATTTCTTTTTATCTTTATTTGCCACCGACTCTTTTTTACGCTCTTTGTAATAATCATTTAAGTAAGCATCCAGAGCCTCATCATCTTCTATAATATTCTCAGAAGGTTGATCATCTGGCAGCATTTCATATATATTCTGGTAATAGTGCGACCAATATGCCAAGTTCAACATATTATTAGTATATTGAGATGCCGGAACCCCAAACAGTGGCTCCGACGTTTTTAAGCTTGTAACATATCTTATTCTCCACAAATTACTACGTGCAATAGATCTAATATGTGAAGTAGGTATACCCCCATAAAACAATATAAATTCCGAAATAACATTTTGTCTAAATACAAGTCTATATTCATTCAGAAATAAATCAAATTCTGACCACAACAATTCTTCAGTCATAAAGTTATAAGCACTACTCCAACATAAATACAAGATTTTATACTCTTCAGCTTTTGTCTCAGCTGTCATTGAAAACTTAGATCGTTCCTTAATTTCTATTATTCTTATCTCGTCTTCCAGTTTATGTATAATGCCTTTTATTCTATCTTGGTTGGCTTTTACTTTTACTGTTTTAGCCAATAGAACTTTTTGTGCTTCAAGTTTAGACTTCGCGGACGACAACTTACGACGATCCTCTGGCGTAAGTAAATTACGATCTTTCATCAATTCCTTCATTTTATCAACAGATAAAAGACCCTCTTCTATAGAATCATTGTATTCCTTGTCGTATAATCTACGTGCTCTCATCAAATCATAACGGCTTGGAAATTTAAATAAAACTACTTCATCGCCTATATCTAATATCTTGGATCCAGAACTTATTTGATCTATATATCTTTCTACTTCTTCATGAGTTAATTCCATTTATTACTCCGAAGTAACTGCCTTTTTAGGTCTGCCTCTCTTAACAGCTTTAGCCTTTGGTTTAGACTTAGTCTCTGGTTTAGGCTTCTCTTTTTCAGGCTCATCTTTTTTTGCTGTTATTTTTTCCAATTCAGCCAATGCTTTAGTAGCTTTAGTCTGTATTTCTTCCTCTATCTCTTTAATTGCTACTGCTTCAGGAGTCTTCTCAAGAAAATCAGAATCCAATCCTTGCAGGTATAACATAATTTCAAATCTTGCTCTCATAGCAAAAGACTGGTTTTTTTCTACTAAAAAATCAGAATACTCATCCCAGACTTTTCCACCTTCTTTGATCTGCACCATTCTAGAAGTCAAATATTCAAGACGAGAATCATCAGCAATCTGTTCACATGTATTAGCCATAGGACCATTCAACCGCTGATTCCAGTTGAATAACTCTTCTCTAGCAGCTGCTACTTCTATCGCAGAAACTTGTTTATCGTCTAAACTATCAACGGATTGCAATTTCCCAACTTTCACAGATAACTCGTCAGTCAGTTCCTTTTGTCTTTGTTCAAATTCAGGGCCTGCAATACCTCTACGCATTAAAATATCTATCATTTCAGCAGAAGTAGTTATGCCCTCTACAAGAGACTTTGTATACATTTTACTATATTGCCAGTCTGCACCTCTTACATCGTCTGCCGTGGGCGCAGCTATATAATAAGTATTATTAGTAATCGGGTCCACAAATTCTCTCCTGCCTTTCAAATTCAAAGCTTCTTTGTTTTCTTTATCAGCCATGTTAATATCCTCCTTTGCCTACTTATTAAATTTTGTTTCTATAATCGTTTCACCTGGTGGATCATATTTTACATCGTATCTCATATTAATTTCTTTACCAATATTCCTAATACAATTATTACCCACCCGCAAAATTTTCGATCTTAGTTTTTTATATTGCTCATTATTAGGAACTGCTACTTCTGCATAATCCAATACTTTTTCAAACAATACCGTAATCTCTTCTGAGACAGCCCTAATCAATTTGTCCTTATGCTTATCTATCTTTACGTCCATTTTAATATCTCCCCTTTCCATAATTATAAAAGTGGGAGCAGAGCCCCCACCTATATTTTACAACGTATCTATTACGAATTTCTCCTAATCTTGTTACCATCAGTAATATGCATAATATCAAGATCGCCCTTAACAACATACAGATCATTGGTAGAACGGAAACCAAATGTCTGTGTAGCATTAGTTCCCATATCCAATGTATAAGCTTCATCCGTAATCTTAAGATGCTCAACAACAATAGTCTTAAGCGCATATTCTCTATCACTAGCAGAATAAACACTATTTACCGAATGTGCATCCATAGCTGAATAGTATTTATCTTGTCCAATAAGAGGAGAACCAGTAGCAATGGTTCTATTGGCAGCAGTTCCGCCAGCCTCCTCATCGGTCTGAGCAAATACTTTAATAACGAGTTTAAGATCTTCTGAAGCCATAAGATCTGCTAGATCTATCTCTACCATACTATCGTCGGCAAAAGCCGCATACCTATCGGCAAATCTTGACCAATGCTCTATATCACCAGCTGTAGTATCAATTGTTACAGTAATAGGGACTGGAACTGTAAGTGGTCTATCATACGGTCCAAGATGCCCAATTTCTGCAAGGGGCTCTCTTGTAAGGTCAGCTGTAATGGTACATGCAGTTAAACGCCATGCATTGGAGTATGCAGTATCACCGTCAGACACAATATAAATCTCCACCTGACCCTGCCTAATAGCACCAACAGTGTCCGGACGCTCAGTGTCATCGAGAATATCAAAATAATTACTCACTGTACCAGCAGTATAACCGTCACCAGCATAGACTGCAAATATCTTGTCACCAGCTGCAGGAGCAGCAAGATCGGTCGGCAATAATAATTGATCATCAGCTTCTCTATAAACGAAGCCACCAGCTATAGCGGTAGAACCAGCTGTAACAGCATAGTTAAGTACTTCGTCGCCAACATTACTTGCGTCATGATAGGTAACTCCCCTAGCTCCATTAACATCCAGTCTCAAAAATCCAAGATTACCATCACTAAAAGTAGCAATAGTAACACCACTAGCTAAAGTACCCGAAGCAGCAGTAAAATCACCATTAGTAAAATCCAGTTCTTCCCAATTAACAAATCTACCATCATTCAACAACCACATTTTCTGATCAGTCTCAGCGCCATAATTCTCAGTAGCATTTGCACCAGTAGTATAGCCAAACTCAAGGCTGTTTACGAAAACTTCATCCATAAACATAGTCTGGTCAATACTATCGGCCAATGTACCAAGATCACACTCTGACTGAACCGGAGCCCACATAGAAACGCCGGGTAGATTACCACAGGTAATAGCAAAATCCGGTATAGAAACACCATGATGATAATACTTCTCAGTAGCACTAGCACCACTAACGGTAGCCAAATTAGCAGTACCATTAGCAGCTGGACTAGCAGTCATAACTAGTTTAGCTGATGCCACTTGAGCCAATACGGACATAGTCTTTACATCACCCCAATCATTGGTGTTCAAAGTAACTGCTACCGCAGGAACATCATCCACGATATCTACGATATCTAGATGACCTAGCTCAAAGATATCTTCAGAAGTAAACGTAGTAGTGCTTCCAAGAGTCTGCACTCTATACATGATTTCACCATTAACCCAAACACTTTGTGAACCATATATGATCCTGTTTCTAGCCATAATGATTTATTCCTCCTTAAAAAATTTCAAATCGAAGGTTGGTTTATTTTTTAATACTAATCCTTATATTTAGCATCACAGATCGAGGCGTGACTGCTTGCCAAATACCCTTTCCTTTTCCAAGCAATTCCTTGCTTTATGAGGCGTTTATATAATTTTATCCTTCTTCAAAATGATACATATCAAAATCAATACGTGCTCTATATCTATTTAAATCACTTAACATACTTACATCTGTTCGCGGTATTCCGCCTAATAATGGTGGATTTATATTAAATGCTTTTACATTATCAAATTGTAAAGCACCACTATATTGTATTAGTGAATACTCATAAGTATCACTAAAAGTACCATCCCAATCAATCATAGTACCCTGTGGCCAATCTTGATTTGGCACACATTTCTGATATATACCATCGTATAGTAATTCTTTTAGATCATCTCTCTCACCTTGATTTACAGCAAATATATGTAAATATCCGTGACGGACTACTTTTCTACCGCCGCCGAGCTGAAATCCAACTTTTTCAAACCCATCCAAGTGTATAGATATTACAGGCGCGCCAGCAGCATATACATCCTCCCACTCATTCACAACAGAAACATAGAAAAATTTATAAGTTACTGTGGCAGGCGTAACAGTACCAGAAGTAATCACTCGGCCATCTATATAATCAACCATATATTCAGTGCCACTAATAACGGACCCAGTTGAATCATATACAGTGACGGAATTCTGTTGCTCTGTTATATCTCCATAAGTATCTATGTATGACCACCCTCTGCCTAGACCATTAGGTACCGGTAACATAGGTGTTATAGAATCATAAACCATAGAACTTGGGGGCGTAGATTCTGCTTCATTATACTCAAGAGTTATATTCGTATCAGGTTCTCTATACTCACTAAGTACACTAAAACGAATAAAATGGTGAAGTGATAAGTCCTCTTTGCGAAATCTTTTCATATTATTTACGCGCTCCAAATGCTAGAAGTATTTTTTTTACTAGCTTAGTCAAATCCAAATTACTAAAGAAATCTGGAACGCCTGGAAAATTGGAAAAACTCCAGACAGGTTTATTGGGATCCCAATCATGGCCCGAAGCTTCTTTACGATACTGCTCCTCAAGCATTATAAATGCTCTGCCAAATCTGCCTTCTGGACCACCAGTCATTTCACTAGTAACCAATACGTAATTACCCTCTATTCCTTGTATAATAGTCCCTATGATTTTTAAGCCATCTGTAGTATTTTCATCTAACCTTTCCCCTATGCCTAACTTATCAAATTCTCCTAGTTCTATAATCGCTTCTATTGTCCTATCATTAACAATCTTAGTTTTTATTTTAGATCTAATCTCGACCCTTAAAAATTTTTCAAACTCATCTCTAAATACAGACGGCCTGGCCGGATCAGTCTCATCCTCAAATGGGATAATTTTCCCGTCAAACCTATCCATCAGAGGTTTTACTATCAGATCAATTTCATCTTTAATAATATTTTCAAGTGCTCGTCTCAATTTGATAAAATTCCGCATAAGCCCTCTATAATAGAGTGGTTAGTTTATTTTTCGGTTGTGAAAAAATGCGCAACCAGTAAATGCCTCGCACCCAGACCTCTAAGGACTGGCGGCCCTGCTAATTTACAGGTAATTCCATCAATTACAGCATGATCACAATCAGTAATTAAATCCTTGTGACATATATCAGTCTTTATTTCTACCCGCCTGGCTCCCTCATGCCCGACTTCGCTGAACGTAAACGAATTCATTTTGTCTCCGGCCGGATTCCATATAACAATACCCTCAATACATCTCTTTCTTACCGTGGTCAAAACACCCTCGCCATTACAAGTAGGACATCTACCCCCCGCAAAATAAAGAGGATGGCCGAGGGGAACTTTGCTTACATTAGTACTAGCCCTGTTTACTTTATCATAGTAACAAGCTGGACATTCATATTTAATGGGAGGCGAGTATATAGCAACATCCCTTCCAAGACCTTTAACAACTCGATCCCACCGCTTTTTGAACCTCTTTTTACTTTTAGATTTTATGCGCCTGTTGCTTGGCATTTATTACCCCTCATTAATCAGTCTGCCAGGGCCATCCCTGACTTCTTTCAGTAGGTATAGTATCTCCTGGGCTCCTAACTGGTATTGAACTTGGTTTCGTTCTAAAGAAAGCCGTAGTTGAACCCTGTGATCTAATCTCTACACTATCACGAGTTATTACCCATGTCCACGCACCACCATGTAGATATTGACCAAGTAACACGGGTATATAATCAATAATAGGTGAACCCCAGCCCCACGATGTTACAGATAAAGACCCCCAACCCCATATTGATATAGTCATTTTATGCTCCTCGTGATCGCTTTGATGTATTAAATGCCCCTTGTTCTATTGCAGTATCAAGCACATCAGTTACATCCCAACTAACCAATGGTGTAGTACCATCATCATCATAGATAACGAAATTACCGGTGTCTCCGTCGAGCAATTCCAATTTATTCTGCCATATTTTCTTGACCAGGCCCGCTCTAAAATCTATATTATCACTTACAAGCCCTATATTATTTATTATGTCGCCATATTCGCCTGTAGTAAGGCTTTTATATCTGTTCAAATCTGATAATATAACAGCATCACATAAAATAACATATTCCCTTGTAATATCATATCCTGTGAAATCATGGGTGTAAAAACCTTCCCCTAATTCTGACATAATACCACTTGCGACAACAGATCCATCACTCACATCACGTATACGTATAGTAGGAGATAATCCACTGACAGTAACATTTTCACTCTGAAAACTAGTTGTTATCCACATTAT
>SDBV01004624.1_pt1 | contig 19694 bp, 49 predicted proteins | sample 2277081 | NCBI WGS metagenome assembly SDBV01 (sample SAMN10402039, study PRJNA504765) | marine sediment metagenome | isolation source: marine sediment core GS10_PC15, 223 cmbsf | place: Arctic Ocean: Southern Knipovich Ridge | collected 2010
TGATTGGAAAGTGAATGGCTTCTGCTCGAAGACTGGTGCCAGCCCGTACAAGGGATTCCGGGTGGTCCGAGACGGGTGGGGGCCGGAGACTGCCAAGCCTAGCCGGGGTGTTGGCAAGACGCACAAGCTGTATAAGCCCATGACCCACGAAGGCATGGAAATCAGCGCACACTACATGGAGGAGACTAGCAAGGACTGGGCCGACCAACTGTCTATCTATGGTTGGATGCTTGGGGAGGAGGTTGGGGCCGAGAATGTTGTGGTTTGTATCGACCAACTGGCGTGCAAGAACAACGGACAGTACCCGCTGGTTAGGGTGGCAAATCATTGCTGCCGAATCTCGGAAACGTGGCAGAAGAGTTTGGTCGAGCGGTTAAGTAGCTGTTGGGCTGCGATTACGTCGGGGTATGTCTTCAATAACACCATGAGTCAAGACGAGAGTGACGAGCGGTGCGAGATTTTAGACATGCGGGCGTCGGCACATGGAGAAGCTGAACTAGGAGGAATTGAAGCATGGGTTTGCGAAATTGCGAGAGAGGCCACGGGATTCCGAAAGCGTTAAACGTTCGCCCCGGTGGCGATCGTGACGTGAATCTCGTTAAAGATTTGGATTTGAAATGCTACCACTATCCTTGGACGCCTCAAGACTGGGCCGCCAATGTCGGAAACGATGCGGCTAAGTGGTGCCTTGCCACGGTACGGGATCGCCCCGTAGGCTTCGCCATTTGGGGTCGCGAAAAGGATCGCGACCTATTGCATCGCATCGCTGTCCGACCGGACAGTAGGAATCAAGGTATTGGAACTGAGATACTGAGATATGTGCTACGGTGCGTCCGTAACCGGGGGGCGTCAAAGCTGAGCACAGTGGTGCCGGAGATTAACTGTTTCCCAGGCCACCCTGACGATGTAAGTGCTTGGCTTCTGGCGCGGGGCTTCCGAGCCGAGCCGCCGCTCGTTCCCAAGCACGCCTACAGGTATGGTCAGTGGGTGGATGGATTCTGTTTTGTTAAACCACTTGATGGGGAGCCTAAATGAGTCTAATACTTGACCCGTGCGCGGCACGGATAGCCGCTGGCAAAGCCAGCGGAAAACACATGGTAGAATTGTTTGAAGTTCTGGCTTCTCAAGCGGAGGAAGTGGGCTCGACTACTAGCGAGGTAGTCGTCCACTACCTGGAGCCTGACGATGATTTCAAGATTGGCAAGTTTGTGCCAGAACTACGTCTTATAGTTCGGCGTATCGAGCCAGACAGTGTGGAGGCGAGGACCAATGGAGAATAAGAAACTGAAAGTGTGTTTGTTTGTGGATGTCTGCGGAGGCACCCCATCAGAGAGCCGCGCGGACGCGGGGGTGGCGTATGCCTCAATCATTGAGTGGCTTACGATGTACGTGTCCAGTTGTGACGTGTTGACAGGCATCCGCCCGTTTCAACTTGGCTACCGGCCTTTCGACGTCTACCTAGTAGATATAGGGGGCTGCTCACGCCCCGTAAAACTCGACTTCATGGCTGACGTGGGGGACGCCGTGCGATCTCGCCCAAGCCGTCTGTACCTCTTTTGGACGGGGGAGAGTTGGGAGGCTTTTCAAGAAGCCAACCCCGATCTTAAAAACTACCCCAACTGCATCAATTGCTGTGACGTAGATGTTTTTGAGAAAATTTCCGAAATTAGACTTGACGGCGGGTAGGTTTTGTGTTACACTTGTAATAGAGCGACAAAGACACGGCACGACACTTTAATCTAGTCGAGATACCATGCCCTACCGATTTGAGAGACTTGACACGGCTACGATGCCAGACCAACTTATGGTTGTGCTCCGTGATATGGAGCGTCGTCAGTTCGACATCACTCAGTACGTGGCTATTCAATGCTATCGTGAGTCTATTGGCCCGCCGATGTCTCGTGGAAAAGCGGCTCCGTGGTATTCGGACTTCAACCCGGATCAACTATACCTGTCGTTCGAGGGGTTTCAGCCCGCTAAAGTGGAGTCGGTCATCAGCAATTTCTCCAGTGAGTTTGGCGAGGGTTGGGTGGTTTACTTCAGGCACCCCAACTCCGAGGGCGTTGCTGAGGCATCATTCTACGAACGGCAAACATACGAACCCACTCGGATACTGTCACTGTCTGTATTCAAGCGGGTGCAGGCCGGCGGAGGCGCAACCCGCCCTTTTGTCCGACCGTCCCAGCCGGACAACTTGCCTACGCCGTCGGACAACTTGCTCACGCCGCCGGGCGGTTCGCCGTCGCCGCAGGCGGGGCGCGACGCGCCTTCTCGTCCCTCCCCCGTCCGCCCCGCCCGCAGGCAATTGCGCAATCCAGCAGTGCGGGCGTTGTTACAGGACAGAATTTCCCTGCTGCCAGCGATTGACGAACGAGTGGTGATGGACGGGGACGGCGTATTCCATACTCTTCAGGGTGCGGTCAGAGTTGCCGAAGTTGTCCGCGTCGTTGACAATCCTCCGGCGGGGTATATTCAGGTTATAATACGCTTACCCGGCAGGGGGCAGGAAGACTTAATTCTGGATCATCGAGATATCTCGCGACTAGAACGCCAATTAACCAGTAGGGAAGTAGCATGGTATTCGTAAACCAGTTTGGCAGCATCAACGATGACCGCCAGCAGGCGTTGGAGCGATCCGTAGTCTCGGATGTCCGGGCGTACTTAAATTCCCTCATTGCTAAGGGCGTGTCGCTGGCCGACGTCCGGCTTTCCACACACCAACTGGTGACCGAACTGTACCTGGTGGAGATAGAGGTCATACTTGAACAGCAACTCAAGGGGTCGCGGGTCGCGAAGAACTGATATGAGACTAATCAACGCCAAGTTCCAAAACGCCCTACCTAAGCTGGAGCGTTTCAAGATGATCTTCGCCGACCCGCCGGATAACCTCGGCCTCGGGTACGGTGCGTGCGACGACAACCTGTCCACCACAGACTACTGGAATCTGTTGAACGATATTCTATGGCTCTCCAAGGACAAGTGTGACGTCCTGTGGGTTAGCTTCAACGCCAGGCACCTGCCTTTGATGGGCAGGCTAGCCTCGGACTTTACAAGAGACGGCTGGACGCTAAAACCCTGCGTGCAGACTTTCACGTTTGGGCAGCACAACCAGAGCGACCTTGGCAACAATCATCGCCCACTGTGGCGGTTCATGCGTGAGGGCACTGAGTTGTATCCCGACGCCGTGCGGGTGCCATCCTGGCGTCAGCTTCATGGCGACAAGCGGGCTGATCCGCGCGGGCGCGTGCCGGGCGACGTGTTTGATTTCCCGCGAGTCACCGGCAACTCGCAACAACGACGGAAGCATCATCCAACCCAGCTTCACGAAGGGCTTTACGAGCGGTGCATCCGACTAACTTGTGCCCCCGGCGACTCGACTTGCGACCTCTTTGCGGGGACGGGCACGTTGGCAAGAGCCTGCAAGAACACGGGCAACCCCTGCACGATGATTGAGATGGATCATTTCTACTGCGAGGAGATCGCGGAGGAGCATGAACTGCTGCGAGTGAGCGAGACGGAGTGGACCAATACACCCTAGCAAGGAGAATGAACATGGAGAACCCGAAAGATTTTTTAGGCCGTGAGATCACGGAAGGGGTGACGCTGGTGTATCCAGTGCGGCGAATGTCAGACATGTGGTTGAAGAAGATCACGGTGACTCGCATCGTAGAGACTAGCCGCCGAGCCCGCGGCCAGGCCGAGCCCGTGCTGGTGACGGCCATCATCGGCCTGAATCCGGAAGGTCGTCGAGTCACGTTGACCAAAGCAGAGCGTTGCGTTATTGTTGAGGAGAACTAAGTTGCCAAACTACGAATACAAGTGTGACGAGTGTGGCCATGACTTCGAGGCGCTGCTGGTGAGCGTTGCCGAAGGCGCAGCCATTGAACGAAAAGCCTGCCCCGCGTGCAAGAAGCGTAAGGTGCGGCGATTGATCGGCTCGCCGGCTGTTCACACCCATTACTCACTAATGCACCCCCGGCACATGCGGGGTCAGAGGGCCCGACCCAAGAAGAAGGGTACGAAATGAATTGGAGGCGGATTAAAACCGATAAAGACGCAAAGCACTACAAAGAGTGGCGGGGCGGCCGGGGTCGTTACAGGATCATCTGGCGGGACCGTGCATTCGATGTAACGGTCCAGGCGGCTTACCTCATTGCCCATTTCGAGGAGGTCAACGGACGACCATTTTGGGAGACGGTGAATCGAGGAAAACGCCTGAAACGAACCCTAAAAGCTGCGAAGCGTGCGTGTGAGGATCACGCCAATCCGAAGAAACCTAAGAGGAGAAAGTCCAATGTGTCGTTACACCAGAGAACAGGTCGCTGCCGCCGTTGACCTGGCGGTCTTGAGCCCCTGTCACACGTCCGTTGACGTGTCACTTTGCTGCCAGAAGGCTATCCGCTTTGGGTGCGCGTCCGTTTGCGTGCAGCCTTATCACGTTCCCATTGCCGCCCGACTGTTGAGAGGCTACCCTACCGTCGTCGGCACGGTGGTTGGGTTCCCGCATGGTTCGGACGCTCCATCTATCAAGGGCCGAGCCTGTTCTACAGCGATCCGTCAAGGCGCTGACGAAATAGATATGGTTCTTAACATTGCGGCCATGTTAGATGGGGACTGGGACACGGTGGCCGAGGAAATTAACGGCGCAGTTTCAGTCTGCCATAACAACGGCGCGCTGCTCAAAGTCATCCTCGAAACTTGCTACCTCAAGGATCGGTACATAGGTTACGCTTGTGCTTACGCAGTAAAGCTGGGAGCGGACTTCGTCAAGACTTCGACTGGCTTCGGCCCACTCGGCGCTACGCCTGGGGCTGTAAAGATCATGCTAGACGCGGTCGAGGGCCAATGTCATGTGAAGGCCAGCGGCGGTATCGCGACATACGCGGATGCCGAACGGTTCTTGGACCTTGGCTGCACGCGACTGGGATCGTCTAAGATCGCCGAACTAATGCCCGACTACTCCCCGGGAGACGAGGGATGAATACATACACGCTCTACATGGCGGGCCCGATAAAGGGTCTAGCGTACGGCCCGGCGACTGACTGGCGGCTCTGGCTGACGAACAAGCTGAAATACTATAACGTCGAGTGCCTCGATCCCCTGAGAGGTAAGACTGACTTGAAGTGCGAAACAAGTATTGACGATGTTGAGTACGACACCCCCATGTCCTGTCCGAAAGGCATCTATGTGCGTGATCGGTTTGACGCCTTGCGATGTGACCTGTTGCTGGTGAACCTACTCGGCGCAGAGAAACCTAGCCTCGGCTCAGTGATGGAAATTGCGTGGGCCGACGCACTCCACACGCCTATCATCCTTGTTATGGAGCCCGGGAACATACACGAACACGCTATGGTCTTGGGGGCTTGTGGCTTCCGGGCGCAGTGTCTCGAAGAGGCGGCGGCAATCGCAATTGCGGTGCTCAACTTGAAGAAAGAAGTGTAACGATGAACAGACTACTACATACCCGAGGATACTTGTGTGGAGCGATGGACCGCGTGGCGGATGGCGGCGAAGAGTGGCGGATTGCCTTGCAGCAGGAACTCTGCGACCTGGGCATCTTCTGGTTAGACCCGACCCACAAGCCTATTGACATTGGCATCGAAGATGCCGACAACAGGGTGAAGGTGGGGCGTCTCAAGGAATTGGGCCACTACGAGGAAGCCAGCGCCGCCTACAAGGCAGTACGTCACGTTGACCTGCGGATGGTTGACATTGCGGACTTCCTTGTGGTGAACATCGACCTCGACGTTCACGCCTGTGGAACGTATGAGGAATTGTTCCTGGCTAACCGTCAGAAGAAACCGATAATCGTCAGAATGGCACAGGGGAAGCCACACACGCCCAATTGGCTTCTGGCCACGATACCACACCGGATGATCTTCTCTACTTGGAGCGGGGTGTCCTCCTACCTACGGCACGTCGCCACGTCTGAGGATGTTAGCACCCACAACCGCTGGGCATTCTTTGACTTTTCAATGTGCCGACGCATGGGCAAGACCAAAACAGACCTGCTCGCAGAGGCTTACGGAAGACGGAACCCAACCTAAACGAACGGAGACAGCTATGCTTACTATCACTGTTCCCCTGCCCGGGGACGAGACCATTTTCCTAGACATCGACGTAACCTATGACGTAATCGCTACGCAGGGTCCACCGTCAGCGATGCCTTTGGACACCCTACTGACTGGGTGGACTTTTAACACATGCTGGCGACTCGACCCCTTGGCCGAAGACGGCACGTCAGAACTAGAACTGACGAACAACCTGGGGAAACTTCCACAGCGGTACACGCAGTATATTGACAAGTACGTGGGGGACAATTTCCAGGCAATTCAGGGGGATTGCCGAGATTTTGAGTTGACTCGGCTAGATTGTGTGGTATAATTGAGTATCGGCAGGCAACAAGGCACCTAAGCGGGAGTTCACAAATGGCGAAAAAGGTCGAGGTACTGATGCGGTTTGGGCATAAGGGTCAGTTTGTAAAGTACCCGTCCAACTGGCAGCCTCAGATGCGGCACACGGGCAAACGCCGCTTCGACACCTACTGTGATCTCATTCTAGGGCACTGTGCCTGTGGCGACCGGCACACAGGGGAAGATGACTGGGTCGGGGACCAATTGGACCGCCACGACCAGCAGATAGAGGCCCATGCCGAGTGGCTAAAACGCATCCGTGCGGTGACAGCAGAAACTCTGGGGATGACCGGCACCCCCACACCTGGGGCCACTGACGAAGACCGCCCCGTAGCCCACCCCTCGACAGGAGATTACAATGGCTGAGACCGACAACCTCGTAGACAAACTCGAAGCAGCGATGGCTAAGATGCGAAGCACCCCCGAAGGCCGCGCCGCAATGGACGCCAAAATCCTGGCGTGGGAAGAGGAACGCCAGCTTGCGGCGGGCGCAAACCAGGCCGCCGCTATGGATGTTCTAGCCGTTTGTGCGAAGCACTTCCCCGCGAGTTGTGGCAATCTGGACGCCCCTGAGATGCTTGCTGAGGCTATTGCCTACTTCGACCTGGAAGACCCGCTCGATGCGGGGCAGCTTTATCTCGAATGGACTGTTGAATCCTTTGTTGGTAAAAAGCTCCTGTTGAGTGTGCCTCGGTTGGAACGAATCTACGACCTGCTTGTCGAGCGCGGTCACGACGAGAACAACACGTTCAATTTTAACGATTCGGACAATGATTTGTTCTATATCAAAGACAACCCTGCGGACGTAAAAGTCTGGTGTGCCACGTCCCAGAATACTCGTTACATGTTCATTATGAGATGTAACTCTGAGTTAGGTGTTACGGATATTCATGTTCGCAGGTATTGGGACGCCCTGGGACCTCCTGACGATAAGTGGGACCGTGAGGATCGCGCTAAATACCGCGAGATTGGTTTCGAGCTTGCCGTCAAAAATTCAAGTTGGAACGGCGAGACCTGGAGCGACAACCTCCTCGGGAACCGCTATGTTCGACGCCCCGATCTACAGTGGTGGCGAGATTGTAAGTTTGACCCGCACTACAAGGATTGCCGGGACGAAGGCTATGTCATGTCAATGAACATAAGCCGCCTTGACTACGAGATGAACGCTCGTGTGGATCGGGCGATCTACACCATGATCGACATTAAGGTGGCTTTCTTCGAGATTCGCTGTGCATTTAACACACTGACCGAGGAGTATGGCGAAACGACGGACGTAGAGGCGTGAACGGGGTTCGACTCCCCACTACCCTGTGTCAGGGAGTAGTCGAGTGCTCCAGGTCGGCGGCGACGGGAAGTGTCCGCTCCCCGGGGGTGGCATCGGGTTTACTTGACGCCCGGGAGATCACGACCCGGGCGTCTTTTTATAGGGATACACCATGAAAAGACTCTCATTCTTTGGCCAGTTCATTCTGGACAATCCTGGCTATCTGAGCATTGTAACCCTCAACCCAAAATTCACGCACACGATGACGGTGGCCAAGTACGGGTGGGGTTATGCCATTGAGACCGATTATACTGACGATGAAGCTGTTGTTACGTTGGAATTTCTAACCAGTTTAGATGGCGTTGTGGCCATGCTGGTACACCGCGAGAGGATAGGGGATTGTTACGACGAGATGCGTTCGTATCTACGTGACAACGAATACCCGGTGGGGAGTAAGGTGAGACTGAAAGGAAAAGTAGATGTTGAGAATGATGGCGACGTTTTTTGCGGACCTAAAAGGCTTGGTGAGTGAGGTCACCCGGGCGGTCATTGTGCGGAGATTCTGCAACCTGATGACCAGTACCCTAAGGACTGACGGGGGAAACCCGCGTAAGCGGTGGATCGAGCGAGATCAGGGTCGGTTCATCCGGGAGACAGAGATTACGGACGTCATTCCGAAAATTCCGAATGTGTCGGTAGCAGCCGTCAACGAGTGGACCGATAAGTGGCTGCACGTCGATGGATTCCGATTGAAGGGCGGGAAGGACGCAGACTGGCGGCCGATCACGCCTGAGCAGAACGCTCTCAGAGTCACAATGATCCAAGACTTGAGAAATATGCAAGAAAATGATTTGACAAGCGGCGAAAAAGGTGGTAGTATTTAGGTAGAGGAAACAACCAATGACTTCCACAGCTTTAGTACCCGCCAGTATGTATAACGCCTCAGCTTTAGTCGAGCTTGAGCCAGTCAGTCTCAAGGACTTAAAACGCTCCGCACATCAGATTCAGAAACGGGGGGTGCTGGCTATCAAGTCCACCGTCCAAGGTATTTGCATCGAAGGCGCGTTGAGCGTTCTCGACGCCTTTGGGTACAAAGGCACGCATTTCCACTACAACCAAAACCTGTGGGAAACCGATGACCTCGTGAACGAGGAATACTTCCCCGAGTGCCAAGGTCGCATGGCCCACGAAACCCCCGTATTTTGGTTCTGGGGCGGGCCTCCTGGCAGGTTGAAGTGGTACAGAGGGACACTGCAAACGCTGCTGGAGGATCGAATCCTGTGTGAGATTATGGAGCGCGGGGCTGAGGAAGTGGCTAAGTGGATCGGAACAGACCTTACCGAGGTGCCGCGATGACTGCAACTGCAAGAAGTGTTCTCCCGTGTGACGCCGAGCTTCTCTATGACGCCCTCCGCCATTTGACCGTGGGCCGCGTGGCGAACTTCCTTAACTACACCTTCGATTCGCATGACCACGAGATTCTCGATCTGTCCGAGGGGCGGTTGAACTGGGTGACTACACCTGCGGAATATGCCACGCACAGATGTGAGGTGTTGGCGTCCGACACTGCCATCGTGTTTTTCGGTGGCCCACCCGGCTGCGGGGAGTGGTATCCCGGCTCGCTACTGGCAATGCTGGTCGACCGCTTACTGTTAAACACCGCGCTCGGTCACGAGGAAATTGTCCGACGCTTCATGGGGGCTGTAGAGAATGACTGACCTCCAGAAAAAGTACACGAGGGCATCCCTCCGGGTGTGCTTTCGTTCTTTCCCGTTGCGTTTTAAGGACATACCAACCGAACGTGCCCTTGAGGTTCTCATTGAATTAGGACACGGTAACGAGTGTGTGTGGTGGTTAAACCCAACCCACCCCGGTAAGAAGTACGAGTGGACTGTGACTAGATTCAACGAGTCGAAAGCTGTCCGGGAGGCCTGCCCGCTAGCCCGTAATCTCACAAATCTGGAATTTTTCGGGGGACCTCCCGGGAGTGAGAAAATTTATGCAGGCACATTGCTTGCTCTGCTGATGGACCGCTTGCTGTGTGCCATGGATAACGTCGGCTTCAAAGCGTTGGACGCAGTTATACCTCTCGGTGAATCGTATGCCCTCAATGGGCGAGGGTGGCAATAGCATGGTAATCATTCGACGCCAAAAGAAGTTCATAGCCGAGTTAAAGTTGGGGTATAAAACCTGTAGCTCAAGGTGGGCGCTACGGACATTGTTAGAAGACTACGGTTTGCAGGCTAAAGCCTTTGTGTGGGACGGGCAGCTTTACACGGTTGCAGGAGCCTTGGAGAGCGTGCCCGATTACCTACTTGACATGTGGTGCGACGACTTCGGCGTGCTCCGCTTCTTTGGCGGCCCCCCGGGAAACCCAGGGTGGTACGAAGGTACTTTACTCACCATGCTGTGCGACGTCATCTTGTATGAGGCGTACGCCTCCGATATGACCCTTGAGAAAAGGCTGGGGTGCTAACATGCCGTCGAACGCCACACACGTCTGCTGCCGCTGCCGCACCCACCAGCGGTCATTGGCCAACTACCAACGCCTCGGGCGAGTGTGCAGCGTTTGCCACAGACAGATGGAGAACATCGGACAGCACCGCCCGATCCCGAAGACACGAGACAACAAGGGCTGGGCAGAGTTGGAAGCCGATCTGGAATACCGCAACTCCCTGCCGGACAGTGATTGCTCCAAATTCTTTGCCGGTGGGAGATTTTGACTTGATTTCTGCCTGGATTAGTGTATACTTGAGTACGAGAAGGCAACAACACAGGGTACACAAATGAAGAAGTTCAATTACAAATTCGCCTTAAAGGTTTTGCTGAACAAGCTGAGCACAATCACGGTAGCAGAGGCGCAGTGGTTGTTCCGGCTCTATAGCGTCGAACACGCTGAATTCTTCTTGAGGGGCTCCTCAGGCAAGGCCTACGGCTCGTCGGCGGCGTCATTAAGCATTGACTGGACTTGGATCAAGCCGCATGACGTTGCAAGAGGCGTCCCGACACGATTTGAGGGTGGGCCCAGCTGTAAACTAGCGTATTACAACGGGACGCTTGTAACCGTCCTCGTAGACAAACTTCTTCTCCGCCACCTACAGTGCGACGCCCCGATAGCTTGGCTCGTGCGATTCGACTCAGACTCGACCAAATCTATTTGGGATCAGTTACATGGCCGCATCCCGGCAACGTTGGAGAAGTTTTCCACCCACCCAGACACCCCGGACGTTCCGTGGCAGCGGACATTGTTTGATCTTGACAACCCCGTTGTTGAGGTAGTCAACATAGGTGGTTATGAAGTACCGATACACGAAAATGGCGTCCAAGGCTGCGCAATGCCACGGGAGGATTATATTCACCCGCCAGAGCTTTGGCTATGACCAACCTATGTACACATTAGATGATCTCTATAAGTGTGCTGGCGATGGTTTGAAAGACGTATGTATGCTGGATTAGTGGACTGGTATGCTGGGCTGCTGGTGCTGTGCCCAAGCTAACCGTAACTTAGCTGCCGCAAGGTTCTGGGGGTTCGATTCCCTCCGTGCCGGAAATCTAACCCACATATTGTCACACGTCTACACGCTATCAGGGTGGGGCCCCGCCCTCCAAAACCGGCGCACCACCCTGTTTCTCACAATTTAGGGAGAACCAAATGAAAGACTACATGCAAGATCGAATCGACACCTTGAAAGCCCTCACCGGCCTGCCAGTATCGTGCCACACCGCGCGGCGTGGCACGGTGAATTACTTTGTCTTCGGGCATGAGTGCAGCCCTATTAAGACGGTCTACACGTACCCTAAGGCGAAGATGTTCGCAGACGGGTTTGCAGCCGGCCGGTCACCAATTGTCGCAGTCGCTTATCCACCGAGGGTGTGATTATGCCAGTAAGGGTGAAGAAATGGAAGGTGCAGGTTTGGCAAGACTCCTCAGGGGAACCTTGCGACTACGTGGTTTATGCCACCTGCGGGTGGGGTGCACGCACCTTGGCGTTTGCCTTGGACGGAGGCTTCCCAAAGAGTATGACCGAAATGCAAGAAGGTCATATCGACCTAGCCAGAGAGTACACAAAAATTGTGGCCTCGACTTGACTTTCACTCAGAATGGTGTATACTTGTAGTATGAAGATTAAACCTAACACAGTGTATATTGTCTGCGTAACTGACAGCGGCCATAAAACGTGGGGCCGACCACTGTTAGGGTCGAATTGTAGCTCGATGAACTGCAAGCGGGACACCATTGAACAAATTGGCATCTTTATGGCCGGCTTCGTTTGTTCTGACCCGAGCCGGGTTGAAACGATTGAAGTTTTCGAGATGGGGGCACCGGTGCTTTTGATGAAACAGGGTGAAGTATGAAGAACGAACAAACTAAGACCGGAAAGTGCGGCGTTTGTGGCAAGCCTATGGTGGCTGTGCCTGGTGCAAAGGTGTACCACTTCAAATGCCTGTACGAATCCTTGAAAGGGGTCCGGGAACGAAACAGCGGCTAACTCTACTTGGAGCGTCTGGAGACTGGATGGGTAAAGCCCAGCCATGCGGTTCGATTCGCGCAGCCTTTGTAGGGGGACGAGTGGTGTAATTGGGCACACCGGTGACGACCGCGTAGGTGGGGGTTCGAGTCCCTCGGAGTCTGCCGCACGTACAGTGGAGTGTGAGGTACAGGAACCTGAGGCCGTTCGACTCGGCTATCACGGGAGGAAATCCCAAGTACGTGGCTAGTACATCCGGATTCGAGCCCGGGTCGCACCCCTTAACAACTGGAGAGGACAGTGAACTGCATCTGGGAAATCCTAGTGCCGACCGAGACTAAAGCCGGGCGCCCGATACGCACCCGGCAGCATCGAGAGTGGGACTCCCGTGTGCGACGGGTGACGGGCGGGCTGACGGTGTTGCAGCCCGTCCTCGGGCAGTGGATGGCGGGCGTCGGGCAGTTGGAAGCCGAGCGGATGATACCTGTGCGAGTCGCTTGCACCGAGAAAGAGATCAACCAGATTGCGGACATGACGGCCGAATTTTACGAGCAAGACGCGGTGATGTTTTACTGCATCAGTGACAAAGTTTTCATCAAGGAGTACAAATGATCATATTTGTGGGTATGATTGTGGCACTTGGGATGATCTGGGTTGCGTATGCTCTCCAACCGAATACAGAGACTTGTGGTAGTTGCGAGGGCACCGGCTGCGAGTCATGCCGAGGGACTGGGCAAGTAAAACGACCATGCAACCCATTTGAATAGGCCTACTCACAATGACCAACCTGCCTAGAGTATGCGAACTGTGTGGCGGGGACACGCCCGCTACTGACATCTTTTATCAGCGATGGCCCAACCACCAGAGGCGGTGCTTCCAGTGTTGGGACCTGGAGGTCGCCATTCAGAAGCAACTTGAGATTGCCCGCAAGATTCTTAAAGACTTGGAGTGAGACAATGATACGCGCACTTGACTTTATCAAAGACTGGCGTTGTTTTAAGATGGGTGACCGGTTTGAGTTCCGGCCCGGCGTCAATCTTCTGGTTGGCGACCAGGGTTGCGGCAAGAGTAGCTTGCTCAAGGCCATCCACATTGGCGGCTGTACCGGAAAGGACTTCGGCTCAGAAAAGAAACTGCGCGACACTGTATTGCTCGAAGCCTCTGCGATCCAGATGTACAAGTTCGATTTTGAGAAGGACAACCCTCGCACTCTGAGCTACTTTGACAAAAACATTCAATTCCAAATTGCTTCCATGTGGGCCAGCCATGGTGAATGTACTCGGACCATTATCCGAGCACTTGAGGAAGTGGCAGGTTCCCTGTGCCTCATGGACGAACCTGATATGGCCCTGAGTATACGGTCCTGCAATATGCTTGTGCGCACGTTCAAGGCCTTGGCAGAGCGAAGCTCTCAGGTGATCGCGGCCGTGCATAGCCTAACCGTCATTCAACAATTTCAAGAGGTGTACTCTCTGGAGCACCGTAGGTGGATGCCGAGCGCCGAGTTTATCGAATCGCAGGCGGACGCCGCCGAGTTCGTGCCCGCCCGCGCCTCCTCGGAGAAGAATGCAAAGAAATCCAAAGGCGAGAAGTCATCACGACAAGTAATCCAGGAGCTTTGAGATGGGGAAGTTGGAGACGTACAAGGTACTCATTTATCGCGGGAAGCACGGCGATTGTCACGTATCGGCTCGCACCCCCGAGGAGGAAGAGAAGGCGTATCTCTATCTGTTCAATCTGATGGACAGCATGGGCTATTACGACTATGAAGATTCGCTCGCTGTCGTTGAAGCTAAGGCGTATGTAGCTGCTAAGGCTGGCTATGGGCGGGCCGCCAAGTGGCTCCTCGACTGCCGCCGCGGCTGTGAGTATGAGACTGTGGACATTGAATGGGTAACGGTGCCAGAATGAGAGAACGACAACGCTACACATTGGATACCCCGACGCGTATCGAGCCGGGTGACCTTCTTATCTGCCGGGTAGTCGACCGGAAGACAAAGAAGGTCCACGAGTTTCACGAGGAAGTCGGCCGGAAGTTGGTTGTCGATACGGTGGTGACTTTCGACGTTGACAAGCCGGTGTTAGGCTTGTCAGATGGAGTCGGCGCTATCTTTGGGAAAGCTGAATAGATGCTCGACGACACTAGACCATTCCCGATACAGAGTGACGGGTTTCGCCGTAAGCCAGAACCGCACGAGGTGAAGGGCTTTGGCCGCGACGAGCTTGTCAAGCTAATCCGAAGAGAGTTTTAGATGGACATGCCTTTCAACATGGGAGACCCGGTTAAAGTTGTCCATGACCCCAACCGCGTGGGTAAGGTCATTGGACTAATCGAACCAACGTTTGATTGCTACGGTGAACCGGTGCGCTTCGCTCAGGTTGTCGTCCAACCGCCGCTAAAGAAGTACACGTCGTCGGTTTACTTTGTAGGGGAATTGATACTTTGCTGTTGTGCTGTGAGGACCAACCAATGCGAGAGACTCGTACCTTTTTAATCTGCCCTGAGTGTAAGTACATGGGCAACTTCTCCCTCGGCTCGGTTATCGGGGACCGTGTCTGCCCCGCCTGCAACTGGATGGGCAAGGCGGGCGACGTAATCACCCGTGAGTTCCAGGTTGAGACACTCACCCTGACTATGATTGATTGGCACGTAATTGACGAGCTTGTGTACGACTTCTATGGCCACTCCGATGATAAGTTCAAGCTACCACACTTCGAGATGGTGGGCAACGGGTCATGGTGCAATGATAGCTCGCACCAATTCAACGTAGAGCCAAAGGTGGACAGCTACGCGAAAAAGGACGCCGAGAAGTTCCGCAAGGACGGCAAGCCGCGCGGCTTGTGTAATGCAGAAGTGATGAACATTCTCTGTGAAGATGGCTGGCTTGAACCTGGCAATTATCTTGTGGAGGTGTGCTGGTGAGTTACTGTAAGTACGCTGTCGAAACAAAGCGTTTCCTTGGCGGGTGGACGCGCGGAGCGACTTGGGGCTTAGACTCAGATGACTTCCGAGCGTTCCTGACCTACATCAACGGGTGCGTCAATCACGCGGACGCAAAGACTCGCATCAAACGTGTCTGGGGGAATCCGCCAGCGAAGTATGCGTACCCAGAGGACAGGCTGTAGTGATGACTACTGTGTGGAGTATAGCGATAGCACTGATTTTCCTGGGCGTCGCCGCGGGGGTGACAGTATTTATTTTCCGGGACTTTGACAAAGACGAATAGTATGGTATACTTGTAGTATGGAGATACTTACCTGCGCGAAGACTCATGCGGGACGCACACGGTAACCCAACTGCTAAATACACTTGACTAGAGGACGTGAGATGCCTGAGAAGACTTTTGAGCGTTGTGAGATACATATCACGGAAGCCTTGGCTATGTCGGATACCCTGGGCGAGTTGATTAAGACGCCGGGGTTAAATGATCTGGCGTTTATTCAGGCAGAACTTGATCGGCTGCACGGCGATGGCTCCACTTTCCTGGCACTGCGGGCATTGGCCGGCGCGTATCGACGAGCCGCTCGTGGTTAGTACCGACCCCTGACGGCATTTATTTTCCGAGACTTTGACAAAGACGAATAGTAGGGTATACTTGTAGTATGGAGATACTTACTTACCTACGCGAACGATTAGCGGGTTTCTCGGTGGCCGAGTCCGTTCTACTACTGCGGTGCTTAGGTCACTGTGACCACGACAAGATCACAGTGCTAACGCACAAAGGCTACCTCGAAATGGTTGTGTGGGAGCTAGTAGAACACTTCAACCGATCCGTGCCGGTTGACCGCATACGGCCCGTGTTCTTCTGGGGCGGCCCGATGATAGCAACGCGATACGAGGGGGACTACCTTACGTTCATCGTTGACCGGGCCATGTACCGTATGTGTGATAAGGGTTGGGCTCATGTGAACGCAACGATCAATCATTGCGAGGAGGTTTAATGTTACAGTCTAGTATGCTCCCCGCCATCTGCGTAACGGTGAAGAGTTTCACTTTGGAGGATGCCATAGAAATCCTTCGTCGTGTGAATCAACACCACCTTGAGCGCTCGTTGTACACCGAAAATCAAGGGGGCAAGTGCCGCGAATTCCAGTTCAAGGCGTTGGCCGATGACGCCCGCAACCTGTGTGCCCATCTCACGACATTCTGGAAAATGTGGTATGAATGTGGCCCACCCGACGACCGTGAGTGGGTGGAGGGCACCCTCTGTCAATTTGTCGCTGACTGCTTGTTGCTTGAGGTGGTAGAGCAGGGCGAGAAAATTGTGTGTGACATTGTTGCCGATGTAATCAAATTAGGAGCCCCCTGATGAACACGTTTAGACTATGCAACCTGGGACACTTTGCTGGGGAGTTCGCCATCACAACTGACAAGGTGACGTACTCCATTGGTGACCGCATCCAGGTGCGGCAAACGGGGGACATGTACCAAACTGCGATCACAGTAACCAACCCCCGCAGCGGGCGGGAGATGCCTGTTTTCGCCCTGCCTGTGATAGTAGATTTCCCCTGCCCGGAAGGCGCAGTGGAAGCTGAGTTGCGAAGTGTCCCGACCCTGACTTTTCAGCATTGGCTACATTGCCTCAGTAAAGAGAACTACGTTGAGGTGTCGCCGTTGAAAATGTCTTCTGGCGGGTTCGATTGGTACGTTCCGGTGGTTGACGACTGGGTTATCTCGATGCACGGCCGTGTGACGGCACCCGCGCGGGCGCACGAGCGGGTGAGGAAATGAATTCACAAGACAAAGCCGATTGGGAATTCTGGAAGCGCATCGCCAAGCTGTTTAACACCAGCCTACACGGTTGGAGCTATCAACACCGTGCGTCGTTTGTCAACCCTCAGATGGAGATCGACGGGCGGGCCGCCGCCATGCTAATCGAACAAGACGACGAGATCACACGGTTGAAATCGCTGGCGAGACGTGCAATCCATACTGCCGTCGATGTAGCGGCGATGCCAATTGACGAGTGGGAGAAAAGTACCTTGAGGGAAGTAGACAATGCCTAAGCACACCTTCCGGAAGACCGAAGCAGGCCGCTACATTTTGCAGACGGGGCGGTGTCCGGCAGGGTGCAAAAACCTGCTGTTTGTGGTGTGGCAGGGGGCTATCGGCAACCTGAAAGAGGTAGTCGTCACAGCCCGCGAGTTGACCGTCAACCAGCCTGTCGAACAGGATCAGGTGCCGATTGATTGGTACAACGCACTTGCTCTGGCGTCTGGCATGTTTCTAGGGCGGGAGCCGCCGGTCGAGCCGCCGGTCGAGCCGCTGCCCGAGCCGCTGCCCGAGCCGTCGGTCGAGCCGCTGCCGTCAATGTTTGGGTGGGCCCCATACTGGGTATTGTTTATCATCGTCATCATCCTTAGTTTTGTACTCGGAGCGTCCTAATGAAATTGATCTACTGTCCTAAATGCCAAGATGTTCGGAAACTTGACTTCGCAGTAACCGTTTGCAATTGCGGCGCTAGCAAAGGCTGGTATGCCAACGACGCCCTGAACGCCATCATCCAGGGGGAGGCAGTGCTCCTGGGGTTCGATAATCCGTCCCTCATGGCTGCGCTGCATAACCAACCTGAGGACGGCACGGGCGAAGTCTTCACTGCGTTCGTGATTCCGAAGGATTGCCCCACGGTGACGAAACTTGAAGGCCGCCGCGTCGTCGCTAGGCCGCCGGCCCTTGGCCCCGTTACTCACTACACGAATGACTGGGAGTCACATAGACTGACTTGACAGTTGACAAACTACATTGTATGCTTGAAATAGACACCTAAACCTGGAGAAGAAATGATGATCCGAAGTTTCCTGATTGTGTTGGCTATACTGGTTGGAACTACTGCGTGCGCTCAAGAGGGGGTGCCAAAGTTTGTGCAGAGTCTCTCGTCTGAGGACTATGCGGTTTGGGCCGCTTGGCAGAATCGTCAAGCTAAGTTGCGGGCCGCCGAAGAATCGGAGGCTGCCGAGGAGCCGTACATCTACGCAGTGCGTACAACCTCGTCAGTCAATGGAGGCGTCACAGCCGCCCTTAACCTACTGAACAGAACCAGCCGGGGTAAGCGAAACAGTGCCACCTGGTCCACGGCGACCAACAACATGTCTACGCGGTGTTTCACCGTGGTCGAGACGACGCGCCGTCGGTATGTCAATCCGGACTATCAGCCGCCGGGGTCCGTAACGATTCACAATCCGTACGCCCGCTTCAAGAATAATGTCGGCACACCGAATTGGGACAAGCTGTTTGTACCTTGCAAGACGGGCACGATGACGGTGACTGAGGCGTTGAAGGCGGCTCGCGCCCCTGTGCCGGCCGAGCGGCTGTTTAGTGAGGCTATGTCGAAGGTGTTCAAATGATCGGCTACCACTACACCACCCGAGAAGCCTGGGAGAAAATCCAGCGGGAGGGGATGCACACGTCGAGGATTGTGCAGCACGAGTACGACAAATTTCTCGCGTCAGTACCCCTGTTACCGCGGGACGCTATTTGGGTGTGGCGTGGGAAGCTGAACGCAGAACAGGCCTTCATCACGTTACTCCAGTTGGCAGAGATGCACGGCTCGTATGACTTAGTTCTGCTGAAGGTACATTATGAAGGGTGGGGCTCGGCCTCATTGGCCTGCAAAGAACCGGGAGACGCGCTAATCCGACTGTCGTGTAATTTCGCAGTTGGGCGTCTTGACACCGGCTCGCTGCCGATTGACTTGATTACTCACGATGTACCCGCTACTGCGGTTGAGTGCATTTGGGAGATAAACCTGCTTGACGCCTTGGAGCACAGCAATGAGCTTTTTGCGGATGCGTGACAAATTGATGACACGCGGAATGAACCGGCGGGTTGCCACACTGGCCACTCGCCTGTCCCGGGGTGTGGATACGTGGGAAGGCATTATGGCAACGCCCGGCGTTCTCGGACTACCCCTCCTAGCACACGCAGATGTGGTGAGCATTCTTGTAGCTTTTGGAGCTACCGAGGCGGAGACATGGCATGTCGCGCCCAGTGAGACCGAAGAGGTCGCACCCTCTGACACCGGCGCTGGGGGCGACATGCACCCAACTTTTAATATCAAAGGCACGCAGTCTGGGAGGTTCCCAGGCAGTTGAAGATCGAGTGCCAAAACCATGCTAGGGACAAAACAATGAGCGTAAGGGGGAGAACCGTGATTGACACTGACAGAATTCGTGCGGCGATGCCTGGCTATTCGGAAGCGGCAGCTTGTGGTGACATACAAACTCGCTTAGAGGATGTAGTTATTACACTGTGTAACGAGATTGACTGCCTGCGGGCGGGGGAGGGGGAGGGTCAAATTGACCCTCCCAACGCCGGCGGCTGACCGGACGCGCTTAGGGTAAGGCGCTTAGTGTGGCCACAGGTGTGGTCTACTTAGGTAAAGCGGAGGGGGTGGAGCGGTCGCTAGCCGACCGCCCCCCTTTCTGGACAACTGACACTTGGAGGTGAGAGTATGCAGCGTTTTGGAGCCACTACAGTTGCGCGCTGGTTGGCAGAGGAGTTGCCCGAGGGCGTGCGGTCGTACATTGAGGCTTGTGGCACACTACATG
>SDBV01004625.1_pt1 | contig 19693 bp, 16 predicted proteins | sample 2277081 | NCBI WGS metagenome assembly SDBV01 (sample SAMN10402039, study PRJNA504765) | marine sediment metagenome | isolation source: marine sediment core GS10_PC15, 223 cmbsf | place: Arctic Ocean: Southern Knipovich Ridge | collected 2010
GCCCATGCCTGTATTTTTTTTGATTCATTTTTAAGAATTCTTAACTGCTGGCGGTTTTTAGTAAAAAGGCCTTCGAAACTTTCATCAAGTAATTCTTTGATACTTTCAATAAATATAGCAGCGTGATTAAAAGTTATATCCAATGATGATCTTACTTCTGTGATTTTTCTAAGGTTATAGATCTCCTCCATTTTTGCCTCAGCACTCTCTTTTTTATTGTGATATTTATGAGTATGGATCATGGTTATTGTGACAACTCCAAGGAGTATGATAACCATGGGAGCTTTGAAATAAAAAATAAGCATTGCAAGTATTGAAGCGCCTATAAAAGCAGTAATAGCAGTTAAGAACCATCCTCCGATCACAGTAAGTACTCCTGTAACCCTGTATACTGCGCTTTCACTTCCCCATGCCCTGTCAGAAAGTGAAGCTCCCATTGCTACCATAAAAGTGATATAAGTTGTAGATAAGGGGAGCTTCAAGGATGTACCAAATGATATTAATGCACTTGCGGTCATTAAATTAACAGAAGCCCTGAGAAGGTCAAAAGAAGCTTCTTTCCCGTCTTTTGGTGCTTCAGGCCGGTAATTTGTTTGATCCAGCCTTTTGTGAATTATATTCCGGATTTTTGCAGGAATGATCTTTTTACCCAGATCTGAAAGATTTGTAACTATCCTTACCAGAATTCTTGAAAGGGGAGAAGATCCAAATCTTTCTATTCCGTCTTCCTGCCTGCCGAGAGTGATCTCGGTTTTCATCACGGATCTTGCTTTCCGCGAAAACCATAGTGTTATTACCATTATGAGACCTGCCAGGAGCAGGATAAGAGTACTGGATTCAACCGGTTTTTGAAGTGCGTTCATTGTCATGGAAAAAGGATTGGACCCGGAGGCCTGGGCAATTTTTACACTGCTCAGGCCGGCTATGGGCACCCCGATAAAATTAACCATATCATTTGCAGCAAAAGCCATTGCAAGGGCAAAAGTCCCGAATAAGATAATTATTTTTAAAATATTAAACCGGGTAAAAGTTAAAAGTATCTGAAATATTGTGCTCCATACAATGAACGAAGTAAGAAGAATTAATGAAGTATGGGTTTTAATCCAGAATAAAGTTTCAGGAGTTATGAAAGAAGCCCCTTTAGCACCTTTAATTAATATAACATAAATTATTGAAGTAATGGCAATGCCTCCCCAGATAGCCCCGTACCTCTTTAAACGCTTTTGATAATTAAAAGTAAAAATCATACGTGTGATAAACTGGAAAAAAGCCCCTGCAGCAAAAGCTAAAATGACGGAGAGAAGGATCCCTACTATTATGGCAAGTGCTTTTGAAGTATTTATATAATTTACAAGCGCACTGAAGTCCTGATTTGCCTGCATCAGTTTAATAATTGAAACAGAGACAGCGCCGCCAAGAAGCGCGAATACAATTGCAACTGTTGTGGATGTGGGGAGTGCATAAGTATTAAAAATATCCAGCAGGAGTATATTAGTAAGCATTACTGCAAGGAATATAACCATAAGCTCCGGCATGGTGAAAAATTGAGGGTGAAATATTCCTTTTCTTGCAACTTCCATCATACCGCTTGAGAAAGTTACCCCTGCAAGTATCCCCAGGCAGGCTATTGTCATTATGAAATTCCGGGAAGCTACTCTTGAACCGATCGAAGAGTTTAAAAAATTTACAGCATCATTACTGACACCCGCGATCAGATCAATTATTGCTAATACTCCTAAGATCACAAGGGCGATAATATAAATTTCCATTAAGGTCTCCTGATTTGTTTTATTGATATAAATATAAGCATACTATTAAATTGTCAAGATTTTTTTTAATAAAAGGCACCTTTTTTTTATCTTGACAATAATAATAGATTTGCTATTATTTAAATATTCGTATGAGTCGTCATGTCCGATTAAAAGCGGATACTCACAAACGATGAAAATATATTTAGGACTGTTAATAAACCTTTGGAATCCACCACCAAAGAGTGGCACTCTGAAGCCCGCTAAGGCCTCTTGGTGCAACCCTTTGGGTTGCCTTCTTAGTGCAGTTCTTTGGCTGTGAGTCCGGGTCCGGAGCCCCCGGATCCAAGCATCTGAGACTGTCAAGGGGATTCCGAAGGTTTATTAATAGTCCTAACATAGGAGGGAAAAATGGTTAGTCCAATATTAAAGACGGTTTCAGGATACCGGCTTCAGGGTGACCTGCCCAGGATCGGTATCCGTCCTGTAATAGATGGGAGAAAAGAAGCAAGGGTACCTTTAAAATCCCAGACAATGGCCATGGCGAAATCCACTGCAAAATTTCTTTCAGAAAATTTGAGGCACCCGAGCGGAGAAAAAGTTGAATGCGTTATTGCTGATACCTGTATCGGCGGTTATGTTGAATCAGCCCGTACTGCGGAGAAGTTCGCCAGGGAAGGTGTTGGTCTCTCTTTAACTGTAACTCCGTGCTGGTGCTATGGAGCAGAAACAATGGATATGGATCCCCTGATCCCGAAAGCAGTATGGGGGTTTAACGGCACCCAGCGGCCCGGAGCTATTTACCTGGCAGCCGTGCTTGCAGGCTATAGTCAGAAAGGGCGGCCTGCTTTTGGTATTTATGGACGCGATGGTCAGGATGCGGATGACATATCGATTCCTGAAGATGTCCAGGAAAAATTGCTCCAGTTCGCAAAAGCCGGCCTTGCTGTTGCAGCCATGAGAAATAAATCTTACCTTGCAATGGGCGGCGTATCCATGGGTATTGCCGGCTCAATTGTTGATCCCGGGTTCCTGGAAAGTTATTTGGGCATGGCATACGAGATGATCGATATGTCGGAATTTATCCGCAGGATCGATGAAGAGATATATGATAAAGATGAATTTAATAAAGCCCTGAAATGGACTAAAGATAACTGTAAAGAAGATCTGGAAACCAATCCCAAACCCAGGTCAAGAGAAGAGAAAGATCAGGACTGGGAATTTATCGTTAAAATGGCAATGATCGGCCGTGATTTAATGGTTGGAAATCCTAAATTAACTTCAATGGGATACTCCGAAGAAGCAATGGGGCATAATGCTATTGTTTCAGGTTTCCAGGGCCAGAGGCAGTGGACTGATCATTTCCCGAATGGTGATTTTTTAGAGACCATGCTTAACAGTTCTTTTGACTGGAACGGTATAAGGCAGTCTTATCTCTGTGCGACTGAGAATGATTTTCTTAATGGTATTTCTATGTTATTCGGCCATTTGTTGACAAATACTGCGCAGATATTTTCTGATGTGCGGACTTTTTGGAGCCCGGATGCTATCAAACGCGTATCAGGAAAGAAACCAACAGGTGCGGCTGCAGACGGAATTATTCACCTGATCAATTCAGGTTCAATAGCTTTAGACGGCACAGGAGTGCAGTCAATCAAAGGCAAGCCTGCAATTAAACCGTTCTGGGATATTACACCCCAGGAAGTTAAAAAGATGCTTGAAGCAACCACGTTCTGCCCGGCAGTGCTGGATTATTTCAGGGGAGGCGGATTCTCCACTACTTTTAATACAAAAGGTGAGATGGAGTGCACAATGTCAAGAATTAATATTATTAAAGGACTCGGGCCTGTTTTGCAGATAGCCGAGGGCCAGACAGTTGAACTCCCAAAGGAGATAGCAGATAAGATTATAGAACGGACCAACCCGACATGGCCCACAACATGGTTTGTGCCTAACTTAACCGGCAGGGGGCCGTTTAAGGATGTTTATTCTGTTATGAATAACTGGGGAGCCAACCACGGGGCAATCAGTTACGGGCATATCGGTTCTGAACTTATTACACTTGCTTCAATGCTCAGGATACCTGTTTTCATGCATAATGTTCCTGAAGAGAAACTCTTCAGGCCGTCTGCATGGAATGCATTCGGGACAAAAGACCCGGAAGGCGCTGATTCCAGGGCATGCAGAAATTTTGGCCCCCTTTATAGATAGATCCATCCCTATTTATTCCGCAGCTATTTTATAATATAGGAATTTGGATAAAATTCCTATATTATACCCCTGGACAAACCATGGACTAAGAAGCATGGGGGTTTGGGGGAATTTGCGAATTCCCCCAGGGGGTGACAGTTCAGCAACAAGCCAGTGGCTTGTTGCTGAACGCCAGAGGGGTGAAACCCCTATGGAAGATAAGCGACTTAGTCGCTTATCTTGTTTATGATCATGAATATTTCATCTATATCAAATGGTTTCTGAAGGAATGCATAAGCTCCTTTTTGTCTGATCTTCTTTTTTTCAATATCTATCTGGCCGGAAATAAAGACTATTGGTATCCTGGGCTTTATTTTTTTCATCTCTTTGAAGATCTCCTCGCCATTCATATCAGGCAGCAGCATGTCGAGAAAAACCAGGTCAAAAGATTCTCTTCTGAATGCTGATAAAGCTTTCCTGCCTGAGTTGACTACTACAGCATTTTTATGATCAGTCTTTTTTAATATCCCGCTTAAATAGTCTGTGATCTCCTTTTCATCATCAACTACCAGTATATTCAGTTTTTTTATTTTTTTTGATTCTTTAACAGAAGTTTCCCAGGTTTTAGATTTTTTCTTTACTTTTATTGATTCAGTTATTGGAAGTGTAATGATAAATGTTGTGCCTTTTTCTTTTTTACTCTCCACATGAATTGTACCGCCATGGTTCTGAATAATTGTGTGAGATACTGACAGGCCAAGGCCTGTGCCTTTAATTCCTAATTTATCTTTGGCTAATGCGCCTTTAGTTGTAAAGAACGGGTTGAAAATGTTTCTCTTTACTTCTTCGTCCATACCGGTCCCATTATCACTGATCTGTATCTCAAGCCGGTCATTGATTTCATTAATAGAAATCCGGATCAAACCTTTGCCTTTAAGCATAATAGCATGCCGGGCATTATTAATAAGGTTTAAAAATATTTGTCCCATCTGCCCTTTATCAACATTTATTTTACTTTTATATGAATAATTTTTCTCTATCTGAATATTTTCAAGTTTCAGGAATTCTCTTTCAAGCTTTAATACATCGTCTATGATCCCTTTAATATCACATATCTCTTTATTCATTTCCCCGGGCCGGGCAAATGCTGACATCCTCTTGACAATCTCAGCACCCCGCTTTGTCTGTGTTTCAATTGTTTTCAGCATTCCAGTCAATTCTTCATTATCTGCCACTTCCGGTAAAAATAATTGTGTATTACCCCGGATAATTGCAAGAATATTGTTGAATTCATGAGCTATACCGGATGCCAGCTGCCCTACGGCTGATAGTTTTTCCGCACGGATAAGCTGGCTCTGCAATTTTTTCTGTTCGGTAATATTACGCCAGCTTGACCTGCCATAAATGATATTTCCTTTTTCATCCTTTACAGCAGTAATATTTAAACTCACTTCAATTATACTTTTATCTTTTCGTATTAATTGAAGGTCGGTATTTTTTATTTCACCGGTTTTCAATAATAAAGGGAAGAGTTCGGTTTTTAAAAATTCCCGGCAATCAGGATGACAAAGGTTAAAAATTGGTTCACCAATGACATCATTGTATGAATAATCTGTATTCTTAAGTAAGGTTTCATTACATTGAATAACATTTGTAGTTTCTGTATCAATAGATGCATACATATCAGGAGCATTGTCATACAGGTCTAAATATTTTTCTATATTTCTTAGCAGCCCTTCCTGTGCCTTTATCAGCATGATATTTTCATCCGCCATCTCAAGAGCAGAAGAAATATGGTTGGCCAGGGTTTTAACAGATGGAATAAATTGCTCAGTCATATCAGGAGAAGATACACTTAAAGCGCCTATGATCTTTTCATTTTGATATATAGGTGTAAGCACAGTTTTCCTTTTTTTTGTGTCAGGCTGTTTATTTACAATAATTTTAACTATAAACCACGGGAGGACTTCTTTCAGCAGGTCCAGGTCAGTTGTTTGAATTGTTTTTCCTTCTTTAATAACCTGTGTATAGGATCTGCTTTTTTTTAAAGGAATACGGGCATTTTTCATCTTTCTTTTAGCTTTTTTTTCAACTGTCTTTAAATTATGTTGAGGGACTGCAACTTCTGCTACTTTTATTTTTTTATTATTATCACAGAGCAGTACAATTGAACAATGGTACCTTTTTGACATGATAAATTCTTTATTGACAATATTATATATATTGTCCTCATCAAGCACACCATGTATTTTTGCAGATATATTCCCTACAAATCTCATGAAATTATTAAGATTATTTAATAATATATTACTTTGATGGATCCTTTTTCTATTTATCTGTGCTGAATTTTCTGCACGCATTTTAGCAATGTTAGTGGATAATATTTTGCACATATCAAAGCCGGTATAGATCTCTCCCTGGGACCATTCCTTATCATCACTCTCACACCAGTCTATTGTAACAAGGGCTTCGAATACATTGCTGACCTTATATGCAAAGCAGAGTATATTTTTTATTCTGTCTTTTTTTATTATCTGTTTTATAATAAGTCTGAATGGAGCCAGCATCTTCCCGGGGGCATATAGTTTTACAAGGTCATCAGGAGTAAACTGGACATAAGGTTTGTGGACAAACTTTTTCCAGAGGTTATACGGGGTCACTGAATTTTTTCGCGAAGGTTTTTGGCCTTTTTTAACCCATTCCAGAACATTTACAGCATCTTTTTTTTCATTGAGTTTATTTAAGCAGATCCTTGAAGGCTTCATTCTTTCACCGACAAGTTTAAAAAGTCTTGTAATTAATTCTTCTTCTGATCTTATTGTTTTATCTGCTGCTAACGCCCACATATCTGTTCTTAATTCCCGGAATAGTTTTTCCTGTCTCTCTTTTTCTTCTAATAACTTACTCTGTGTTACATCTCTTATTACGGCAATTATTCCAAATTTTAATCTCTTTGTTTGAATAACTGACATTCTTTTTTTTTCTTTTCTTTCAAGAATAATATTAAGGTCGTTTGGTGTTTTACCCTTTTTTACTACTTCATTAATTATTTTTAATAATGAAAATAATATTTTCCCTTTATGAAATTTTCTCGCAAGAGTAACAACGGATTTGCCTTCTAAATCTTCTCTTTTCCTATCAAGGATTTTCAGCATAGCTTCATTAACAGCAGTTATTTTTCCTGAAAAAGAGATACAGATTATTCCTTCCGGAATTATTTCTATGAATTGCTTGAATAGATCAAGAGAGTCTGTTATCTTTCCTGAAGTCCCCAGTCTGATTTTAGTTGTTTTAATATCAAGTTGCATTTAAAATATAATATTAAAAATTATTAATCTGTCAAGATATTTTTTTTCTTGACTTTTACCCCATTTTTATTACTATTTTTTTACATTTAATAAAAGGAGTTAAAAAATAATATGAGTAATATTGTTTCACCGCATGGAGGGGAATTAAAGCCGCTATTGATAGAAGAAGATGGCCTGGAAGAGTCTATCCAAAAGGCGAATAAACTGCCAAAAGTTAAAATGAATTCAAAAGAGACATCTGATCTGATAATGCTGGCAATAGGGGCATTTTCGCCTCTGGATGGATTCATGACGGAATCTGATTATAAAAGTGTTGTTAAGAATATGGAACTTGCAAATGGGATCCTCTGGCCGATCCCTGTAACTTTTTCTGTTGCAAAAGAGGATGCTGATTCATTAAAAGAAGGCCAGGATGTAGCCTTGATTGATGAGTCCAGTGAAGAATTAATGGGTACGATGACAATCAAAGAGAAATATGGGTATGATAAGAAAGAAGAAGCTGTTGAAGTATTTAAAACAAATGATCAGGAGCACCCTGGAGTTAAACGGCTCTATACCCAGGGAGATATATATATCGGGGGCCCTGTAAAGGTTTTTAAAGAAGGCGAATATCCACAGAAGTATCCTGAATTTGCACGCTGTGCTGAAACAAGGGCGATTTTTAAAGAAAAAGGCTGGAAAACCATTGCAGCTTTTCAAACCCGGAATCCAATGCACCGTTCCCATGAATTTCTTGCCAAGATATCTCTGGAAGTAAGCGACGGACTTTTTATTCATCCTATTGTTGGAGCATTAAAACCGGGAGATATTCCAGCTGATATAAGGATGAAATGCTATAATGTTCTGCTTGAAAATTATTTCCCCAAAGAGAGGGTAGTACTCAAAGTTTATCCCATGGAGATGCGCTACGGCGGCCCGCGTGAAGCTGTGCTTCATGCGATCATACGCCAGAATTTCGGGTGCAGCCATCTTATTATCGGCCGAGACCATGCAGGCGTGGGGGATTATTACGGACCGTTTGATGCACAGGATATCTTTGATGAATTTAAACCGGGGGCTCTGGAGATCAAGCCGTTAAAGATCGACTGGACGTTTTATTGTTCTAAATGTGAGGGTATGGCTTCAATGAAGACCTGCCCGCATTCAAAAGAGGACCGCCTTCTTATCAGCGGGACTGATCTGAGAAAAATGCTCGCAGAAGGTAGGAAACCGCATGTCCAGTTCAGCCGGCCGGGGGTTTTGGATATTTTGATTAAGTACTATAAGTCAATATAATTCCAAGAAATTTGGTAACTGTCCTGCTACAAAACTTATAATTTTCTTGACATGTTTTTTTAAAGAATTATAATAAAGAATTATAATAAAGAATTATAATAAAGAATTATAATATAATTATAAGTGGGATATTATAAATATGAAAATTGATAAAGAAAGAAATGAAGAAGGGAAAGATGTCGCAGTTATACAATTAGAAGGCCGGCTTGATGCGCAGCACTCGGATAATATAGAAGAAGAATTATTAAAATTAATCGATGAAGGATCTGTTAATTTAGTTATTGATATGGAAAAAGTGGAATTCCTCGGCAGCAGCGGTATCCGTGTTTTACTTGCAGTAAATAATAAACTGGATAAAATAAATAGTAAAATGAAGATACTCAATTTGCCTGAAACGGGCATTAAGATTCTGCGGACCATGGAAATAATTGATAGATTTAATCTATATCAAAGTAAAAAGGAAGCAGTGGATTCATTTTAATAAAAAAAGCCGGCCTAAGAAGGCCGGCTTTTTTATTAATAGCGGTTTGTAGTACTTTATAATTATGATTAGCCAAGCAGCTGTAAGACCAGCTGAGGTTTTAAATTCGCCTGTGCTAACATAGCTGTTCCGGAACGTGTCAGTATCTGGTTCTTTACGAAGTCAACCATTTCTTCTGCCATATCAAGGTCTCTTATCCTTGTTTCAGCAGCTTGGGTGTTTTCATAAGCATTTAACAATCCTTCAGCAGCATATTCCAGTCTATTCTGATAAGCACCAAGGTCGGCTCTCTGTTTGGATATTTTCTGAAGAGCTTTGTCAATAACAGCAATAGCTGCGTTAGCTTTTTCAGGAGTAGAAAGGGACAAAATTGTGTTGTCCTGATACCTTACTCCCAGCCCTAAAGTTGTCATGGTTCCAACATAAGATCTCTCTCTCTGATCAGCATTAGGACCAATGTGAAACCACATACTAGCCATTGGTATTCCGCCGACTCTAGGATCAGCGAAACGTCCGGTCAGCATGTTCATTGTGTTGAATTGACCCTGTGAAGCAACGCGGTCAATTTCATCGATCAGTGCAGAAACTTCAACCTGGATCTGCATCCTGTCTTCATTAGTATAAATACCATTTGAAGACTGAATAGCCAGTTCTCTTATTCTGTGGAGAATATCCTGTGATTCCTGAAGATAACCTTCAGTTGTCTGGATAAAAGAAATACCATCTTCGGTATTTCTTTCAGCCTGGCGAAGTCCTCTGATCTGAGATCTCATTTTCTCAGAAACAGCTAACCCGGAAGCATCGTCCCCGGCTCGATTAATACGAAAACCGGATGAGAGTTTTTCGATGTTTTTGTTAACAGCCCATTCATTGAATTTTAATACTCTGTGAGCATTAATAGCAGATAAATTGTGATTTACTATCATTTTCTTCCTCCTTGAAGATTATTAGAAGGCATCCTTGCCTTCTTTGATTTTGATTAAGATTTGAATAGACTCATCTATTCATCTATAATTTACCACCTCCTTAATATTGGATTGTTACTCTACTATTAATTTCGTCATGAAAGAGATGTAACTTTAATGATTTCATTGGGCCGGGAGATGGATGCTTTGCATTTTTACCATAAATAGAGGGCAGGGTCTTTTAGCTTTCCTTTATACCACACACGGAAATCAAGGTGAGGGCCTGTTGATATGCCGGTATTACCCGCTCTCCCGATAATCTCTCCTTTATTTACTTTCTTCCCCTTTCTGACATATATTCTGGATAAGTGCCCGTATGCAGTTGCATAGCCGTTATAATGTTCTATCTTTATCATCTTACCGTAACCCTTTGCCCATCCTGTATGAGTGACCACACCGGATAAGGATGCATAGACCCGCTGTCCAACTCTTGCCCTGATATCCAGGCCGTAATGTCTCTTCCATTTTTTATGAACAGGATGCTTCCTCCACCCAAAAGCAGATGTATACTTCCCGGTTATCGGGGATGCCATAATGTCCCTGTATTTATAAAACTCCTGCATCTCTTCTGTTAGAATTTTCGGCCTGGCACCAGGGATGAAGAGTACGTCCCCTTCTTTTAAAGGTAAGATAATATCTTTGATAATATTTCTGTTATTTGCTTTTCTTATTAATTTTACAGGTTTGTTGTACAGTCCGGCGATGGAATATATTGATTCATTCTTTTGTATAATATGCAGGCATCCGCGTCTGTTGCAGACGATCAGTTTCTCGTTCTCTGAAGCATAATAATTTTTTAGATACGGGTTCAATCCAATAATAGTATCAATCCCGATCTGCTGGGCATTGGTGGGGTTTTGGTTGTTTGTACTGTAGAACCCTGCAATACCCCAGTAGTTCTCGCCTAATTTTACAGTATGGATCTTAAAATCAGCATAATCTAGTTTCTTTAATGAACTAAAGAGTACTTCCTGGTATCTGTATTTTTTTTCCAGAGTTTCAAACTTTTTAAATGTAATAAATTCGTTATACCGGGCAGGTTTTTTTTTTATATTTATAATGATAATATTCGAAAAAAATATAAAAATTAATAAGAGAACCAGATAGAAAAGAAGCGGGTTATTAAGAAAAACAGTTTTACATCGGGAGAATATATGTTTTAAATAAGAAATCTTTAATAATTGTTTTAATTGTAAGAACATTTTTATATATGATTGTTTTATTCTATATTATAATCACCAATGTACTGATTTGTCAGAGTTATCTTTTTGCTGATAAATGATTCTCTTGCTTTTTCTTTCACATATCTGGTTTTATATGAGATAGTTATAACTTTCTGTTCAAAAGGATAAAGGGTGAATTTATAATATATACGTTTGGTAAAATTATAAAAATCTTTAAAAAATTCAATTCCATCCGGTTTGTTAAAATAATCCCATGATATTCCGTAACCCGTGTTTAAATTAATAAAACTGTTTACATAACCGGTGTATTTGGCAGTAAGGCCGTGTTTGTAATTATTAAAAGCAAAATCTGTCTTAAGGTTAACCAGGCTGTCCAGTAAGGATGGCGAAAATCTATTTTCCAGAATAAAAGTTATCTTTCTTGTTTTCTTGCGGTTATTTCTGATCTTATAAGTCAGGAAGATCTTTTTATGCTGTAGAATTATATTTTTTTCTATCTGAATGGAGTCAGGGGAATCAAATTTAAACTTAAGCCCGTTGGGAAAATTTTCGCAAACCGTTGTTTTAAGATCGACCTGTGTGGTGTTTTTTTTCCCTCTGATATAAATTTTTTCTATAAGAGAATTAAAATTGATGAGTGACTCGCCCTTATCGTAAAGAAACCATTTTTTTAAATATCCGGTTTTAGAATCAAAAGCAAAATAACTTTCTTTATCAAAGAGTGTAATATATTTGCTATCTTTGATCTTGTATTCCATACTTGCTGTATTGTATTCTTTTTTAAAATTTTTAGTCAGGGGGTAGAGCCCCAGCATCAGGTCGTTGATATGATCAAATAATTTTATAGAAAAAAGCATTAATGTCAGATCATATACTTTTTTTTCATATTTATTTATTTTTTTTTTGGATTTAATAGAGTAAACCAGATCAGTAAATTTATTTATATCCTTATTCGCAGCAGTATACTTGATGTCAGAGCAGACGAAAAGATTGAACTTGAAATTTTTATATTTCTGTATAATAGAAAGGAGAGGAGTGATCTTCTCATATAAGAAGAGAGAGAGATTGATCTTAAAATCTAATTTTTTTTTAATTTTATTATTTAAAACAGTCTGGAGGATAGTTGCGGTCTCTTTCAGGTTTAATATATTAATATTATCATCCGGTTTATCAAGCAAAAGGATATTCTTGTCTTTCTTAATGGAAGAAAAGAGTTTTTGATCTGTTCCTTTCTGTAAATTAAAGAACCATTTTTCAGCAGGAGTTGTTTTTCTGGAAGGAGTTTTAATTTTAAAAAGTTTAATCTTGTCATTATCGATCTTATCTTTTAATTTTGGTATCAGATATTTTTTATCCCAGTTTAAATAAATCAGGATAAGAGGATTATATTCCAGATATATATTAAAATTAGGGGATTTACTGTTGATGAAGTTATCAAATGATGAGAAAGTGATAATATTATAATTAACAAAGAAATTTATCTCATTACTTAATAGTAGAAACGGAATTAATAAAAAGAAAAGGATTATAGTAATAAATTTAATAATATTTTTCACGATTTAAGGATTATTTATTGGTTTTTCAGCTTTCGGATTTGAACCGGCAGTAAGCGGTTTACTCGGGGCCTCAGGCCGGGGCTGGGCTTGCTGTTTTTGTATTGCTTTTTTTACTTTTTTACTGATGGCGGTATCTTCTTTTGCCTTGTAAACAGCAAGCATAATAGTTCCGAATAAAAATAAAGCAGCCAGGACCGTGGTTGCCTTAGTTAAAACATCCCCGGTCTGAGCGCCGAAAATATTTTGACTCCCGCCGCCGAATAGTTCCATTCCCGAAGCTTTACTGGATTGCAGTAAAATAATCAGGACAAGTAAGATACAGATAATAACAAATATAACTAACATAAATGAATACATTATTATTTTCTCCTTCGAAAATTGACTTTGTCATCCCCGCGAAGGCGGGGATCCAGTGTTTACTATATTAGGACTGTCAATACACCTTCGGAATCCCCTTGACAGGCACAAGGGCCTTAGCGGGTATTCCGAAGGTGTATTGACAATCCTATATCTATTTTCATTGTTTTAAGTTGTCACCTTCAAGTGACAGGATAATTATTTTTATGATGTAGTAAATATAATATAAAGAATATTATAGTCAAATATTATTTTTAAATTTGTAAAATTCTTGACAAAAAAAATATTTTATATATAATTATAAAATAGTTTAAATCAGGTTTAAAGTATCATTAAAAAGTAAATCAGGTTGAAACCTAATATTTAATATTATGCATTCAAAAAAGAAGATATCAAAAGGCTTTTATATCGGCATTGGAGTATTTGTATTAGTATTTTTTGTTTATACTATTGGATTTATCTGGCAGGCCCGGTACAGAACTCCATATTGCATGGTCATTATCAATCCCGCACACGGGGGTAAATATTCCCCGGCTTCTGATAAAGACGGCGACCTGTACGATCCTGTTAATAAAAGATATACACAGGATATTCAGGAGGGTTATACAGCAGGCGGGATATCAGAATATCAAATATTATCAGATCTGAGCAAAAAGATATATAAGCGGCTGTCAGCAACAAAGTCTGTCTTTAAATGGAAGAAGTTTAAAAAATTATTATTAAAATACGGCTCTAAGGGAGAGTATAAGAAAGTCATACTGGATCCTGAGATCATAAAGAAATATGATCACAAGTATTATTCATCCAGGGGAAAGAAAGATATTAACAGGTATTTTCGTTTATTTGATTATCCTTTCAAAAGTATTTTTAAAAGATGGGAAAAGGGTATTTTGAGTACTATAAAAAAAATGAAGCCTGAAATAGTATTAAATATAGATTTTAATTATTCCGGCAAAGGGGATAAGGAACTTTTTTCTGTTATTGTTCCGGATATTGGATTTTTTAATTATATAAGGGGAAAAATAATAAACAGGGATAAAAATTTTAAGAAATATCAGAAAGTTATTGACCAGTGGTACGGTAGAAGCAGGCAGGAGAAGATCAGGAATTTAATTACAGATACATGGATCTATTTCACAGGTTCCTGTCCTGATAAGAGTTTATTTGCCCCTTCTGATAAGTTCATTGGCCTGGGGTATAATTCCATTAGATGGAAATATAAAGATAAGAAATATCCTCACAGTTATAAGAATAAAAAGGAAAATCCCCAGTATTCTTCTGATCTAAAGGATTTTAAACTTAATGGCCCATTCTGGAAGAGGGAACAGAACGATCTGGAAAAATATAAGAGGCTTCTTGGTGACTACCGAACAGGTGATAATGAGTATATAAGTGAGGAGATGTTGAAATATATTATTTCTGTTCTTAAATTGAATAAGGATAAAAATACTGCCGGCTTAAAGAAGATCCTGCCTGTCTATAAGTATGATGCAGCTTCACTCTTTGTTAATTCCCTTACAATAAATATTAATTTAGGCTCTTTTTTAGATGAGCATATTCGAAATATTTATAAGCATAGGCTAGACCGGATCGCAGATGCAGTATGCATCTGCCTTTATTCTATAATCGCCGGGTATGACCTTAAGGCAGCAGATATTGATCCCCGGATAAAACCGAATGGCAAGCCGATTGATTTTAAAAAGTATTATAAACACCACTACATGGGGCAGAAGAGGATGAGCTATTATTAACTATTATTATCATACTTTTTGAAGGTCCATGATCGGGTATTTTGTGAAGAACCTTATTACATTGATATTCATTTTGTAGCCCTCATGGTGCCACTTGTGTGGTGTGCAAACTTTAGTTTGCGAGAATAACCTTATACATATTAAAATTCTCTGATTTTACTGTAGACTGCTCCTGAGGGTTTTAATTCACTTTTAAACAGGGTTAATTTATCAATAGTAAAGAAACCTTTTTCTGTTTTATTAAAATGTCCTTTAAATATTTCGAGTAATTTATTAAATTCTTCTGACTTTTTTTTACTTTTCAGTTTCAGACGGGCTATGGTTAAATGAGGGGTAAACCTCCTTTTCTCTTTATCAAATCCGAGTTTAACCAGTTCCTGCTCAACTTTTTTAAAAAGGGGGACTAATTCGTTATTGCCTTCTTTTTCTTTAAAGGATATCCAGAATACTTTTGGAATACCTTTTGGCGGGAAGACGCCATAGGAGTCTATGGCCATCTCTATATTTATATTTAATTTAAGGTTTTCTATATTTTTAATAATTTTATCCAATCTTTTTTCCGGGATATTCCCCAGGAATTTGATCGTCAGATGCAGGTTCTCAGGAGTGATCCATTTTATTTTTATTTTTGATTCATTTTTTAATGGGTTATACAGGTTATAAATTGTATTTTTTACTTCCCCTGGCAGGTCTAAAGCAAAGAAAGTTCTGATGATTTTTTCCTTGTCGTCCATATAATTATTAAATTATATATAAATATTGAATATAAGTCCACTTTTTTATTATAACAATTGTCTCAATAACTAATTATTTAACTAATTATTTATTTGACATTTTATGGCTTTTTAGTATATTATTATAATATGAAACCTATAAAAATATATTTTATAATTGCCATTGTTATCAGTCTTATTTGTTTATTATCAGGCCCGGGATATACACAGTCTACAAGATACACACAGTCTAATTCGAATTTTATTACGGATGATACTGATGATTTTATTATAGAAGTTGAGAAGAATTATGAGAAAGCTAAAGTTTCGTCTGATGAAGAAGCTGATAAATTATTAGATGCAGATGAAGAGACTAATAAAATTACACCCGGTAGGCGTAACGAGACTGATAAAAAATATTTTAAAAAATTAGGTCATTTTGACTATCTGTGGAAGTCAGTCTTATTTCCCGGATTCGGACAATTTGTTCTGGGCAGGAAGGTAAAAGCAATTGTGATCTATTCTTCATTTGTGGGTTCAGGAGTACTGGGTCTATATTATCATAGTGAAGCAGAAGATACATACCAGAAATATCTTAAGGGAGAAGAGACTAAAGAAGTTACACAGCTTTATGATGATTACCTTTTGCAAAATAAGACTTCTAATACTTTTTTCTATATTGCTTTAGGTATATGGGTATATAATATTATTGATATTGTACTGGATGTCAACTGGGAAAATAAAAATATAATAGAAGATAATAAAGTAGCAGTAGATCTTAATGAAAAGAAGGTATATTTTTATGTGTATAAAAAAAGCTTTTAATATATTATTATTTCTTATATTTTTATTACTCTGTACCGGCTGTGTTGATAAGGAGAGGTTAAATCCAATAGATCCGCTTTCAGCTAATTATAAAGAACCCACCTGGGTTACTAATTTATTTATTATCCTGGATTATGAAAATACAACAATAATTGATGAAGATACCACATGGGGATTGGGTATACCAATGCCAAGCCCAATAAAAATCATCCAGAATGTTCTGGTAACCGGCGGGGCAACATTGACCATACTGCCCGGTACTGAAGTTGAATTTATCGGAGTTGGTATAGACTCTCCTCTTGGTATCATAGTTGATGACGGAAAATTAATTGCTGTGGCCACAAAAGATACTCCTGTAACATTTACTGCAATGGATTTTACTGCTGCCTATGTTGTTTTCAGGGATAACAGTGTAGATTATAATTCTGTTCTTCAGTACTGTGATTTAAGATCTGTTTTTCTTTACTTAATCCATCAGGATCCCGCTGTACCAGTTAATAATATTGTATTAAAGAATAACTGGTTTATGTATCTTTTTTTATGGAGATTCCCTGCCATGGAGATAAGATATAATACTATAATAAAGATGGAGACTAAGTCATCCCCTGTTGTGCTAAAGCATAATCTTTTCTATTATGATGAGAATATTGAAGATGGTATCACTATCCTGGGAACTGAACAACCGGTCTTCAGCAGCAATAGTATTACAGCCGGACAATCTTACCGTATCAGGAATAAAACTTCATTGCCCATATCCGCTGAAAATAATTTTTGGGGGTATGATAACACGAACAATAAATTGACCAATGCGAGTAGTATTGAAGCATATTTAGAAGATGATTCGGATTCCCCTTTTACAGCAGGCCCTATCCTGTTCCAGCCGTTTGTAACAAATTGGGTATCCGGTGCAGGAGCAGGATGGAATCCATAATATTCCTTTTCATTTTAATAAATTTAGTCTCAAAGAGTAATAAGTCTGTTAAAACTGGAAAGATTTATTATTCTGGCGGCGGAGGGCAATAAACACCTAATTCGGGATTATCATACATAACTGCTGCATGAAGAACTCCCTCATTATAATGCTTTATTATAAGATGTGTCTGGTCCAATCCGGCACAGGTCTCCCATGGTGATATAAAAGTATCTTCCAGAACAATTGTTTCATAAGGGCCAAGATAAACATCATCCCATACCTGGATTGAGTCTCCGGGCATAGCATCACCTTTGTGGATATTTACATAAAAAGGCGCATACCACGGGCGGTAAGAAGGCAGCATATCTTCATAATATTCCTGAATGGCTATTACTTCTAAGTGTCCGAAATTTCTATCGCCTGTATTATTAATTGTTATTTTATATCTCATGGCTTCGCCTATATAATATATAGGATAACCCTCAGCATCAATACGCCCATCATAATCCAAATACTCGATTGAAATATCAAGATATTTTAATTCTCCTATATGTTCTCCCCATTTAAATTTTACGTGTTCCTCTCCCTCATCAGAATTAGCATTAACAGCTCTTGAAGTAAAACTGGCGTCCCCGCCGGAAGCACCATTATTTCGGGCATCCAAAGGGTTAAGCGCTTTTTCTGAACTGCATCCTAAAAAGAAGAATAATGCAAAAATAATCATTAAACTTAATATATTTCTTGATTTCATAGTAATTTACCTCCAATTGATACATATATAATATTATAGTCCATTTTAAAAAAATATCAACTATTTTTTTAATTTTTTAGAACTTTTTAAAAAATATATGTTTTAAACTAAAAAGTCAAGCTTTTTTTTGCTTTTTTTGTTATTTTTAAGAAAAATCTATATTCCTGATATGGAACAATTTAATTAAAATAAAAACGGATCCCTATGCCGGCATCCAGATCAAAATCAGTTGCAGGAACGATTTTCATTCCCGGTACAATTTCACCAAAAAGTTCAAATTGTTCATCAATGAAATACTGCAGTCCAACAGGAACCCTCAAGGTCAGGCCAGTCTTATTATCATTATTATCTTTGTCATCTTTATATTTCCCAAAAAATAGTTTTCCACCAACACCAATATACCATGAAAAAGAATGTTTTAAAGGTGGATTTTTGATCCAGTAATCACAGTGCAGATGAAAAGAGCCGCTTCCTGAAAATGACCATCCAATACCAATGATCGGGAAATTATTATATCTAAAGCTTATTCCTGTGGGTTCTCCCAGGATAATGCCCAGTCCTGTAGCAGCATTTGCAGGTTCAATTGGACAGAATGCTGTTAATAAAAAGAAAAGGATAAAAAATATTATAATTTTTTTCATTGATAAACCTCTTGATATAAAGATAATCATTTTTATTTATTTGTCAATATTAATATTCGGTACATATGAAATTTCAAATAGCAAGAAAAGGTTGAAAAAAAAATTTTAATATTATATTTTCATAGGAGTTAATATGAAGGATTTTTTTGAAAAAAGATTTCAATTAAATGCAAACAAATAAAGTGTAAAAAAAATTTTGATATTTTGATTTAAAGTATTATTATTTACTTAATTATTTAACTGTAAGTCTTATGGCTTATAGCTTATAGCTTATTAAAGAGGTTTATAATTATGATTAAAAAAGATATGTCAATAGCAGATGTAGTAAACAAATATCCTGAAACTATTTCTGTTCTGCAGTCATCGGGCCTTGGCTGTATCGGCTGTGTTGCTGCCAGTGGCGAAAGCATTGAACAGGGCTTGAAAGCTCATGGCCTGGATGCAGACAAAGTTATTGATGAAATGAATAAAGCTATAAAAGGCAAAAAATAAGCCGTTAGTAGTTATTGGCTTTTATAGAATTTAAAAAATTGAGCGATTTTAGTTGAGGTGAATACTTCGAGAACATCCTTTGAAATTGAAAGGATACCTAATTCTCCATCACGTTTTTTTAATTTTTTCATGGCAGCCATCAGGGTTCCCAAACCGGAACTGTCTATATATACAATGTTCTTAAAATCAATTACTATTTTTTTCTCACCGCTTTCAATAAGTCCATTTAAGATTTCATTCAGTTCGGAAATATTGGTCAATTCGATCTCAGCGTTAGCTTTTTCATTCCTTACTATTGTATAATTTTCTTTCTTTTCTTTTATATACATAATATTAAATAAAATCTCCTGACATTTATGCACGCAATATAATATCTAAATTTTTTATTTCAACTTTTTCTTTTTAAATTTAAAAGGTACCAAAAGGTACCTGGTCTTTATGTTTTATGTTGACAAGATATTTATGAATATTATATTACTTAAAATATGGCAAGAACATTACGTATAGAATATCCAGGAGCTATGTATCATGTGATGTCTCATG